>Ga0222628_1000255_pt1 | contig 25355 bp, 34 predicted proteins | sample AntAcemetageno95_FD_179860 | JGI IMG/M metagenome (GOLD analysis project Ga0222628, IMG submission 179860) | Saline water microbial communities from Ace Lake, Antarctica - #95 | ecosystem: Environmental > Aquatic > Non-marine Saline and Alkaline > Saline | place: Antarctica: Ace Lake | collected...
ATTTGGTTATGTATGTTAAGGATAATATACTATTTGTCAAACCAAAGCCCAACACACCAGCCACCCCCACGCCCCCCCTCTCGAAAGTGACAGTCGAGAGATTGCGACTTTACACAGATGACAAAACTTGGCAATGCTGTCATGATAATTTACGAGGGTTGCATTATAGACGCTTAGAGCCAAAAGGCTTACCAACGCTTTCACAAGAAGCCGCCACCGCCCTAATCCGTTCGGCGACCGTCGAGGCGTTGAATGAGATGAGATATGAAGGACAAAGCGATTGGTTCTATTGTACGACGTATAACCGCTATGAATCTCACAACGATATTATAGTAATAGAATCACAATCCCAAGCCGATGCCCTAATCGCTAAATACACAACAGTACCCCTCTCGAAAGTGACAGTCGAGAGATTGAATAGGTATAGGTGTGAAGGGCGTAGTGATTGGTTATACGAGATATATACCGATACCAAAAGGACTGCGTATTTTCACAGTAACGATAATTCGTATGTGCTCTTTCAAGATGTTGCCGACGCCCTAATCCGTTCGGCGACCGTCGAGGCGTTGAATGAGATGAAACATGATGGGTATAGTGATTGGGTATATTTTGAAGGACACTATGCTAATAAATTCAGATTTAGCAACTCAAAAGCCTATACTCAATCCGAAGCCGATTCCATAATCGAAGAGGCGGATGGCAAGAGAGAATCATATATCACGGTTGACGTTGATCCAATAAAGCCACATATCACATATACTCTACAATACAAACACGGCGAGAGTGCAGAGCCATCTTATAGGGCAATTATAAACCAACTTATTGAGAAGTGTTGTGATGTATTCAAGACTAACCAAACCGAACTCGATAACGCTGTCCGGTTAGCCAAGGATGTTGTCAAGCTCAAATCAATGCTCGAATCCAACAAAACCGGTAACGCAAGAATGCGCTTAAAAATCCTTAACCAGCGGCAAGCCCTATCCGACCTCCAAAGAGCACACAATAAACTTCTAACCGACTTGGGAGAGAAATAATGGCAAAGTACCAGCATAGCAACTCCGAAATCGGATATATCGATTTAAGTAGAGTCGGTGGCTACGATTTTAACGACGGCGAGCTCGGTGAAGACGTGTCCTTTGGACGACACATATCGTCGGAATTATTTGCACTATCTCAACAGTGTCTCGACGAGGTGAATATCAACAGGATCGTAAAGCCATACTTTGAGCGGATAAACAGCCTTGCGCCTCCGGTTGTACAGCACGTAGATCATCCGAACTCCGGTCGGGTATGCAAACCCTACACAGCTGAAGAGGACGATATTATCCTTAATGGCAAATGCCCTCGCGGGCGACGGAGACTTCCGGTCGAAAACCGTCGGAAGCTATTGATGAAAAAGCAACGAAAGATATGAGTTCAACAACTAACAGGAAGGCGTAGCAATGAATCTAATCGTAATCGAAGCGAATATAGGGGTCGGTAAGACCCACCTCACGGGCGAAATAGCGGAGCTTCTCAGCGCAACCCCGTGGCTCGAACCAGTCGAAACAAATCCATACCTCGAGCTTTACTACAAAGACCCCAAACGATGGGGGCTTGAAATGCAGTATTATCTCATGTCGAGGCGGTTTGAAGACCATCAGAAAGCGATTGAGTCTATTTGGAGAACACAAAAGCCCTGTGTGTTCGACCGGTCAATCTACGGCGACCTTGCCTTTGCTATTCTCAATCACGAAATTGGCAATATCGATGACCTCGGCTGGAAAGCCTATACCAGAATGCGGAATATGATGTTCAGATTCCTGCTCGCACCGCAATTCTGTATCTATCTCGATTGCGAGCCAGGCGTTGCATTCGGTAGAATTCAGCATCGCGGTCGAGAATGCGAGACGGGCATCACACTGGAATATCTCGAAGGGCTACAACGGGCTTATGCGGTAGTGTTAGAAGATTTGGAGAATCGCGGTACGAAGATAATCCGTATCGACTACAATAAATTTGTGCCCGCCGCCGATATAGTTGGGATGCTAAAGCTATGATTGAGTTCTACTACGGTGTCATGGGTAGCGGTAAGAGCAAGCGGTTAATTGACCAATACAATATTTCAATGACCCATAAACTATTTATTGGTTTCATCGCCTGCATTGCACATTATAACGACGCCGCCGATGACAATAAACTTATTACTACACGAGATAGCGACAAGACTATAAAACCAGCGCATATAATAACACCTAATTTCAATCTTAAGCGAGTGCAAGGATTTGATATACTATATATCGACGAAGCCCACTTCCTAACTCCCGATGCCGTCCGCTATCTATCGAATTTGGACGACTATATAGAATGCTATGGATTACTTACCGATTTCACCAACAAGCTGTTCAAGGGTTCGCAAGCATTGCTATACTACGCAGAGCAGAGCTATTGTTTGCCAGTGCAATGCGACTACTGCAATCGACGAGCAACCCACAACATTCGATTAGTGAACGGGACGCGGGTATTCGAGGGCGATCAGTTCGTGCTGAAGACCGACGACAACGTGGAGTATAAGGCGGTTTGTGGGGATTGCTTTAAGTCAACAAAGACCTTGACTTTCTGATGGAAATGTCTATATTTACTCTTGCTAAGAAAGGCGGGAAATACCCCGCAAACCAAGATTTTGAATATGGAAACTCCCATGAAAGCCTAACCCGCTTTTCTTAGCAACATGGGAGTTTTCACTATTTGGAGTTATTATGAACTTACCTGAAACAACAATAAACCCCCGCAATGTCGCATGAAGCACATCGACCTATTCTCAGGCATCGGCGGCTTTGCCTACGCCGCCCAACAGGTGTGGGGCGATGATTATGAGAACGTCCTATTTTGCGATATTGATAAATTTTGTCAAGCGGTTCTACGAAAGAACTTTGGAGAGGAGAGCCTGATATATGGAGACATCAAAGAAATCACAAGGGAGCGGGTTCTTGCCGACACCAACCAAGAACGGCAATTACAATCGAAAGGGAGCGAGCAAGAACAGCGGGGACGGTCTGATAACGGCATTGAACAGATCGATCTCCTTACCGGAAGCCCGCCTTGCCAACCTTTTTCCTGCGCAGGAAAGCGACGAGGTACAGCGGATGATCGCCATCTCTGGGGAGAAATGTTTCGAGTCATCCAAGAGTTTAATCCCCGATTCATCATTGCGGAGAATGTCAGGGGGCTTATTAGTATCGAAGACGGCGTGGTTTTCGAGACAATGTGTGCTGACCTGGAAAGTATCGGTTACGCCGTCCAGACGTTTATTATTCCGGCTTGTGCCAAAGGTGCGCCGCACCGGAGAGACCGAGTGTGGATTGTCGGGCATCTTACCGACACCGCAAACACAGGGGCTGAAGGTATGCGACAAGAACGGAAAAACGCAATACATGAAACTACTCAAAACCCCGTCCGCTTGCGAGACCGAGGGCGGGATAATGGAGATTCGACCGGGTGCGAACGCCCACTACAAACTCCGAGACCAGATAGCGATGATACCGACCCCAAGAGCAGGGGATTATCAGAGTCCGGGACTTCACGGCACCGGGGGCAAGGATTTAAGGACGGAAATATCAATGATACCGACGCCGAATGCACGGGATTACAAGGGAGCAACGAAAGAACTCCGTCCCGGACGGAATCTAAACGATTCATTGGACACTACAATAGAGAATGGGAGCAATCATGGATTGAAGTTGCAACCGAACTTTGTAGAGTGGATGATGGGATTCCCGCGGTCATGGACGGACTTGAACTCTCCGCCGCAAAACACCGAACAGAACGACTCAAATCACTCGGCAATGCGATAGTGCCGCAAATAGCGATGGAGCTGATGAGGGCGATAAAAGATTGTATGGGAGATGTTGCATTATGAAGATAGACGTAAAAGGCAAAGCCGAACTGTACGTGGGGAACGCTATCGATGTTCTGAAAACATTCAAGCCGGAGACGGTCAACTGCTCGATGTCAAGCCCGCCGTATTGTTTATTTAATTTAGCACTTGACAATATGGCGGTTTATCCTTATATTTAGAGTATGAAAAACAAAGACAGAAATGACAAAGGACAGTTTATCAAGGGCAAGCGACCCTCGAAAAACACTGAGTTTCAAAAGGGTCAACATTGGAGAGAGCCACAACCCTATTGGAATAAGGACGTATTGGAAGATTTGTATATCAAACAACAGAAATCGGCGACTGAAATTGCAGATATGTTTGAATGCAAGAGCGCAAATATACTCTATTTTCTCAAAAAAAATGGCATTCCCCGACGGTCAATTAAAGAGACAAGAGAAATAAAGTATTGGGGTCAAAGTGGGGAAGACAATCCAATGTTTGGAGTGACGGGCAAAGACAATCCAAATTGGCAAGGTGGACATACTCCATTTCGACAACGGATGTATCAAAATCCACAATGGAAAGAACTCTACAAAATGGTTTTGGAAAGGGACGGTTACAAGTGCAAACTTTGTAAAAACACAAAGAAGCTACACTTACATCATACCTTGCCGGTATGTCTCTATCCTGAGCTTATTTTAGAACCAGAATACATCATAACGGTTTGTTCTGAATGTCATAAGAAGCTACACAAAACCCGCTATTTGAGAGCCGATACGATAGAGGAGTTTAATCAACTGTTTTACGATGGGAAGATAAAATGAAAACTACAAAACCAAAGGAACTAAAATGATAAAAATCAAAAAGTCACAAGGCGCTGATACACGAAGCGCCAAAAAAATGATTTCAAAGGGGGAGTTGCTTGTCAACTCGCAACGGCACATCGAAGACGTTAAAAAGGCAATGACATGGTTTTCGATAAAATTAATCGAAATAGCTAAACACCATGACTATACTAAAATCGATAATATCGATGAATTTCACGAGGACTTCAAAAGAACTCAGGAATTTGGAATTGAAGATTTTAAGACAATGCACTGGTTCAAAGATATTCACCTGAAGGAAAGACATCATTTGACGGATCGATGTCCTGACGACGTTAATCTATTCGATGTTCTCGAAAGGATTGCCGATATTGTTATGGCGGCAATGGCAAGGACGGGCAAGATTTATGACGATACGCTTTCGCCGGAAATTTTAGAGAAAGCATATCACAACACAATCGAAATGTTGAAAAACAATGTTGAAGTTGAAGTTGGAAAAGGTACGCAGCTATGTGATATTCCAACAGACCAACTTTACAAAATAGCAAAAAACCATGTCGATAATTTACACGGCACATTTGCAAAGGCAATGAATGACAAAACAACGCCGTCAATTGATAGAGAAGCCTATATTGCACTTGACAGTGCGCAGTTAGCTATTGATGAACTTGAGCGTCGAAGCAAAGAATAACAACAGGAGCAGAAGCTATCAAACAAGGCAAGCTATACATAGGGATCGATATTAGCCTGAAATATACAGAGGAATTTGCCGTACAGAGACTCGAAAAGGCTATTCGAGATAAGGAATATGCGGATCAAGTATTGAGTTTAGGTTTGGAGTAACATGCCATTAGCGATAGAAAACAATATATTCAACAGCGAACAGCTCAACTCAGGTCGTCCCCCCAAATATATCCTTCGGGACTACCAACGAGAAGCGACCGACGCCGCGCTACGATATTTTGCCGATGATAAACAGACCAATCCGGTTCTTATCGTCATGCCGACCGGTTCGGGGAAATCCCTGATAATCGCTTCGATTGCCGAGAGCGTGGACGGCGACCTTTTGGTATTCCAACCGACAAAGGAGATTCTCAAGCAGAACTATCAGAAGATGCTCGATTACGGCATCCAGGGAGTGCGAATCTATTCGGCGTCCCTGAACTCAAAGAAAATCGGCAAGATAACGCTTGCGACTATCGGTTCGGTAGTTCGGAACACCGAGTATTTCAAACACTTCAAATACGTACTGGTTGACGAAGCCCACCTTGTGAACGCAAAGGGCGGCATGTACAAGGACTTTCTGTCGGTTGTCGGAGAGAAGGTCATTGGCTTGACCGCTACGCCTTATCGGCTAAACGTCGATGGATATGGTGGTTGTATGCTCAAGTTTCTAACACGAACCCGCCCACGTGTGTTTAGTCGGGTAATCCACGTGACGCAAACAATCGACCTTTCAAGGCAAGGGTATTTTGCAAAGACAGAATACTATCCGATTGATGGATTCAAGCGGAGCAAGATTAAACTTAATTCGACGGGCGCAAACTATGACGACCGTTCCGAGCGGGCTTATTACAAGGCAATCCATTTCGAGAAGGATGTACTCAGTGTCGTTGAACGCATTCTTGCCGCTGGCAAGACGCGGATCCTTGTGTTCACTAAATTTGTAAAGGAAGCGCAGAATTTAGCCAAGAAACTCGGAAAGTCGGCGGCAGTTGTTAGCGGTGACATGAAGGCGAAGGAGAGAGACGATATAATTAACAGGTTCCGGTCGGGTAAAATAAAGGTTGTTGCCAACGTCGGAGTGTTGACCGTCGGATTCGACTACCCAGAACTTGAAGTCGTTGTGATAGCGAGACCGACCCGCTCCCTTGCTCTCTACTATCAGATGATGGGACGTGCCGTCCGACCACACCCCGAAAAAGAATCCGCTTGGATTGTAGATATGTGCGGAAACCACGAGATATTTGGTCGCATGGAGAATTTGAGATTGGTAGAATATAAAGATAATATATGGCACATTGTCTCGAATGGAAAAGAGCTAACAAACGTATATCTTGACGATATTATGAAGGATTAGAGAAAGGATTGTATTGTGAGCGAAATAGTAGAAAAATGCAAACAGATCGCCATCAAAGCGCATAGCGGTCAGATTAGAACGATTGGGGATGACAAGGGGAAGCCATACATCATCCACCCGGAACGGATAGCGGCGAGATTCGACGACGAGATATTGCAGTCGGTTGCATGGTTGCACGATGTCATCGAAGACACGTCGATTACAGAGGGTCGCCTTTGGGGTCGTGGTATTCCGGCAGAGATAGTACATGCTGTTGTCGCCCTGACAAGGCGTAAGAACGAGAACTATTTCTATTTCATCCTGCGGGTCAAGAAGAATGAATACGCCCGGCAGGTCAAGATAGCCGATATACACGATAACATACAGAGCCTGAGCGAGGGTTCGCTGAAGGATAAATATCGATTTGCTTCATATTATTTGAAACAGGAGGCGAAATGACAAGGAAACAGGTTATCGAACAGACAAAAGAACTTCTCGGTTGCGATAGCGCAAGGATTACAAAGACGCTTGGTAAATTTTTTCTAATCATAGAATACAATCGGAATACGAAGGATGACATGGGACAATGGCATAAGAACGGCAAGCCTATCGATTTTGATTATATGGATGGTACGATCATCGCTTCCGGTTGGACATTGGGAAAAATATGGGAGGAAGTTAAACAGTATAAGGAGGGCAGATGAAACTAATCACCAAGCTAAAGGCACTGTTCACCGGAAAGCCATTGCTCGGCGGAGCGACTATACCGAAATTCCATAGCTTCTCATATTATGAGATAACTACCAAGAAATGGGTTTTCTATGTATTTCCGATAAATCTGCTTGCTCGGTGGTATCGGGCGATAGCGTATTACTTTTTAGGGTTTGGCATGGATCATCGCTATAAATCCGAGAGAGTGGTCTTTTTCTCAGGTGTCGAGGAGGGCAAGCGCCTTGCCAAAAAAGACACAATCGAAACGATTATGAGTATTCAGGTCAGATCGTATCTCACCGCCGAAGAGACAGCGGAGTATGTCCGATGTTCGACGGCACAAATCTACAAGCTCATCAAGGAGAACAAAATCCCACACTCGAATGATTTCGGGCGGGTTATAATCCAGCGGGACGACATAGACTTTCTTTTTCACGAGACAAGAATGGGGTTGTTTGATACATTAGGATCACAACCTACGCCGGTTCTCAGGCAACGGACCGACAACAACGACGAGAACAAGGAGAAAACAGATGAGCGAATTTAGGTTTTTGAACAACGCAACCCGGCTAATCACAACACTACTCGACCCACTTTCGTTTGTAACTCTACCGGATGACCGGAAGATAACATACCTCAAGTGGTGCAAGCGAGAGAAAAAACGCATGAACAATATCCGCAGATTAATGACGGACAGCACCCCGGCTGAAATAGTAATGGATTGGTCTGGTAGGATTTGCGTAGCAGATGTAATGCAATAAATATTTTGTAGTGTATATCGGGGCGAGAACAAATCCTACTTAACAATCGCTCAGATTTGCAATACAACAGGAATAATGAAACAACACAGAACAATAAGGAGTTACAAATGCGCCTCCCTATGTAATGGGCGACTGTTAAAACTACAAGTAAATACGCGCCTCAAAAAGGACCCTCCGCCTTGGGGAGGGTTCTTTTATAAAATAAACCTTGATTTTATTAATTTTTTGTGTATTATAGTATAGAGGAACAGAGGAGGGATTATCTTGGGAAGACCAGTAAAGCGAAAATCTAAATCTACGAAACCTACAGAATCTGCAAAACAACCGACAAAAACCGAAGAAATCCCTACAAAAGCACCCGAAAACAATACAGAAACCACCAGAAAACTGACTAAAAAGCAACAGTTGTTTGTTGACGCTTATGATGGAAATGCCACAAGTGCCGCAATAACAGCAGGTTACAGCAAAAGGTCAGCGCGCTCGATTGGCGCCGAAAACCTGACACGACCTCACGTAATAAAAGCAATAGATGATCGAGCATCGAAACATAGATCGGATATCATTGCGGATCGCAAGCGCCGGCAGGCTTTCTGGTCGGGTATCATGGAGGGGGAGATAAAGGACGACGTTGTTGTTGGTAGTGGCGAAAGCAGGCAGGCTATTCAGATTCCCCAAAAGATGATGAATCGACTGAAAGCCAGTGAGCTTCTCGGTCGCTCCGAGGGCGATTTCCTTGACCGACAAGAGTTATCGTTACCGGTTGAGACTAAAGAGGCGTTACGCGCCCTTTCGGTGTTCCGCGATGGCTTGAATATGGCGTTTACGCACCTCCCGGACGATGTTAAGAAGGAGATCGTACAGTTTATGAAGGAACAGGATGCAACAGAGGAAACAAAAGGAGATAACCAATGAGCAAAGTCAGATTTGAAACCACGGGCAAGCGACGCCGTGCCTATATAGGCGGTGCAATGATCGCCGGATACTATCCGCTTGGCGACACCGGTAAATGGTTGTGCGTATCACTCGACGGCACACAGAGCATTCAGAGAAATCACACGTTGGCTTCCGAGGACGAGTGCAAGCGCAAGATAGAGGAGATGTGGACGGAGTTCGAGAAGAGGATGGGGAGGTAGAATTATGACCAGAATCAAAATCTATACCGGCAGATCAGACCGAGATGAGCTTATCGCAATCTTGGTAAATAACGGACAGAAAGTCCACACCGAGATTATCAAGAGTGAATTAGCATACGATGACAAAGATTATTACGTATGCTTCGAGCCGGTTAAGGATGTGAAATAGTGGACAGCGGATTCATGCACTTAGGATATGCAATCGGTCGCCACGACCACCGGACATGCCAAATTAGTTCGGTCTATATAAAGCCAGTACCCCTAAAATGGTATCAAGAGCTATGGCGGAAGCTATGTAATTTATGGCAATCAATCAAAACCCGCCCGCCGATGACAAATAAGGCAAAATGAATCAACCCGCAGACCAAAAATCCTTAGTATTACAACAGCTCGAAATGGTCGAGACCACCCACCACATCGGTGAACACATGAGGTTCATTGACTGGGTTCTCAAGAACTATAGGTTCAGGGAGGGCTTGCCGTTCTCGTTTGCACAGCACGAATATCTGAGACCGATTTATGAGTGCGACGCTAAGGAAATATGGGTTATGAAAAGCTCACAATGTGGCATATCTGAGTGGCTGTTCGCAAACGCCTTCTACATCGGATGTGAGTTGAATGCGAACGTGTTCTATGCCTTCCCCAAGAAAACCGACATGCAGGTTATGGTACAAGAGCGGGTGAATCCCGTGATTAGTTTTTCTCCTATGTTATTAGAATTAATGTCCAAACACGATATTGTAAATAATTTAGACCTAAAGCAATTAGGCAAGAACTATATTAATTTTAGAGGTTCTCAAAACTATTCGGCGATCAGTTCGATACAAGCGGACGCTGTTCTCTACGATGAGCTTGACCGGATGATCCAAGGACACGTCGGTATTATTGAGAAGCGTGCCGATGCGAGCCCGTTACAACTCCAACGGGGCGTATCGACTCCGACCTTCGATGAATTTGGTATCCAGAAGAAATTTACGGGCGGTACTCAAAAGAGTTGGTTCATAAAGTGTCCACACTGCGGGAAGGAACAGACACCGACTTTCAACGGCAACCTTGTAAAGAGCCAACGGCGCGGTGTGCTATTCGTATGCGAAAGTTGTGGCGAGGAGATAGACCGACTTATGAGAGGTCGATACATTTCAGGCAACCCCGGCGCTCCCTATGAATCATTTCATATTAGCAAACTCTACACAGGGCGAACAGACCTTGACAAACTCTATCACCGATACGAACAGGCAATGCGCGGGGAGCTATTGGAATTAACACTTCAAGAGTTCTACAACGCCGATATGGGCGTGCCATATACACCCAAGGGCGCACAGTTGACCGATAATGACCTACTTGCATGTATCACCGAGACAAGCCATAAGAACGAAGATATATTGCGAAATACAACGATGGGCGTCGATATACAGGGTTCGCTACTTCGCATTGTGATCGAGAAGAGCGTCGATGAGAGCAAGCGCCGTGTTATTTTCAGAACTATAAAATATGCAAACTCAATTGAAAGCGATTTAGATAGACTTGCCGTGCTGATGGAAAGGCACGATGTCAACCTTGCTATTCTCGATGCGCAACCGGAGACAAGGTTTGTTAAGGAATTTGCTAACAGATATCCGGGACGGGTTCTGATATGCTACTATCCAAATGACCGGCATCTCAAATCATTCTGTCATGTCGATTACGATAAACACACGGTCTCGGTCCACAGGACATCGTACATGGACAGGGTGCGCAATCTTGTTATGATGAGAAAAATCATACTCCCGGCTGACGCCCGATCGACACGGGACGTGTTCAAACATCTCAAAGCGCCGATTCGAGTGATCGTCGAGGACGAGAAAACCGGTGATCGATATTCGACGTACATCAAAAAGACACCGGACGATTATTTCCATGCGTTTTTATATGCCGAGGTCGCGAAAGAGATAGAGGACGGATCGGTTGTCGATTTGGACTTGGGCGATCACGGCGAGCGGACTATCGAAGAAACATTCGAAAAGCAAAACCTCACGCCCGAAGATATTCGTAAATTGTATGGGGAGTGGTTTGTAATACAAAAGCGATTGCATAGAAAACTTAGGCGCCCGCCGGAAGATAACGAGATACGGGCTGAACTTAACGTTTCGGAAGAAACATACGCTATAATTTATGATTTAGTTAATGGCTTAGAAGACGATATATTTAACGTCCCGGGCTTAGAAAACTCGTATTAGAACGGAGGCTTATTGTGGGCAATAAAAAGCGAGACAACAGACGGAAACATAAAAATGGAAACGAGCAAGGGCACAACCCTAATCATAGTTCAGAGTTCGATGACCTTACAATGGATAAAGCGCTTGAGTTTTTGACCGAGGACAAGCCCGAGAACATGTCCTTGACCGAGGCGATCTTATGGGATCCATCCTTTGCAAAGTCATTCGACTCCAAACTTGATCAACTGTCAGATATGGGCGCCAAGAAAACATCGGACACGATGCGAACAATGCTATTGGAAATGATAGCACTATCGGACGCGGACTACATGGGCGGCGCAACCCGGATAGACTCAAAGGACGGCGATGAAATAACATTAGAGCCGGACTATTTCGGGCGGCGGTGTCGATTCATGCGACAACTATCATTAGCCTTTCCCATTCGACTAATTATACAGCACAAGCAACTGGGACTAAGTGAGTTTGCGCGGGTGGGCGGCGACGATACCGCCGGATTCATTCTCAAAAAGAAGTTGTCATCGGAGAGCGTCTCCAAGACGGAGAAAAAAGAGATGGAGGAGTGGACACAGAAAATCATCAGCGGACTGTTCGGGGTGTTCGGGAACAAGAGCGCCGATTTCGGTGCTGTCCTGAAAGCTGGCTACGAGGATATGATAGCGGTAAATCGGTTGACCTTCATCATTGATAACGACAAAAAGAATGAACCGATATTCATGTGGCTTGTGGACCCAACGCAAATACGAGAACTCGCGCCTACGAACTACACAACGCTTCGATGGGACGAAGATGAGTATAACAAGGCGCTGGCGGCGAACAAGTATGTCAAGCGCGATCCACCCAAAAATAGCTATATTGTCTACAAAGACCTTGGCAGTCAAATCCAAAAGGTAGAGGTGCCGGATAGGTCTATTGTTGTCTCAAAATTCAATCACACCACAAACTACAAGCGGCTATTCGATGTTAATTCGGTGCTTGAGTATTCTGCCGAAGCCGCTATCGCGATGCTCAAAGCGTTCGCATACAACGAGGGGCAGATTGCGAATAACAGGACACCACTTGGTATGCTGACTATTAGCGGTGCGCAAGCCAAGATAGGCGATACGTCGTTACGGAAATTCAAAGAGCGGTTGTGGACATACTTAGAGAATCCGAAAATGCGACATCGAATACCGATATTCGGCGGACCGACCGGCGTCGATGTGAAGTTCCTTAACTTCTTGGCAAGCAACCGGGACATCATGTATCACGAATGGATTTCACTACTTATGACCATTTGTTGCCAATACACCGGCACGGATCCGAACGAACTCAACTTTGCGAGCCATCGGGACGCTGTATCGGGCAAGGATAAATTCAATCAGACTCCGATAGATGGTATTGTCGTCGAATCGATAAAACTCGGTCGAGACAACTATCTCCAGTTCTTTGTCAAAACGATCAACGATAGCAAGGTGATCCAGAAGATAACCGGACACGACGACTGGGAGTTTTTCGTCACCGGACTTATGGTCGAGAACAAATCCCTTAAATTAGATGTACAAAACAAAGAGTTTTCGACAACGAAGTCCTTGCAAGAGATACGTGCGGAGAACGACGATGAGAAAATCGACATCGAGAAGTATCCTTTCGCCGAGATACCCGGCTTCGGAAACCCATCGGTTGCACAATGGTTTATGCAAAAAGAGCAGATGGAGCAAATGAAGGAACAGCAAGAACAGCAAGCCCAAATGGGCGGCGGCGAGGGTATGACGGGAGCAGGGGGCGCACCTGAAGGCGAGCAACCACCCGGCGGCGAGGAAGACGGGGGAATGATAACGCCAGAGGACGCCGCTTTGATAGAGAAGATGGGCGGCGGTGCTGACGAGGGCGAGGAGAAAACCGAGAAGCCCGTCAAGAAAAGCATTGTAATAGAGTTGGTAGGTTAATCTGATATGTGCGCGCGGAAAATGACACTCGAGGAGTTCATGGATTTTGAAGGTGTAAGACGGCAACTATTCTGTCAAGGACTTATGAAGGAACTGCAAGACAAACCAACGAAAATGTCGCCGGATAAAGTCAATAAATACGTACAGGACGCCTTAATGGAGAACATCAAAGAGATATACGAAGACGATCAGATAATCTATGCGAGAATCAAAATGTCGGGTAACTATGGGGCGGGGAAATGAACGATTGTACCGACGCTATTCTTGCAAAAAAAGGATTTGACTTTTTGGCTAAAATGTCTATATTTAACAATGTAAAGAGCAGGCGGGAATCACCCCGCAACAAAACCATTTTGATATTGAAAAGCCCTGACAAGCCCCAACGCTTGCTCTTTACAACAGGGCTTTTCTCTATTTGAGGTTATTATGCCAAAAACACTTTCAAGCAAACTTAGCATTATGAACCAACTAATCCACGCCGATTGTCTCGACGCTATGCAAGAGATAGCCGATAAGTCGATTGACCTTGTAGTTACAAGTCCTCCATACAATATGCGAACCCGTATAAGAAACGGGGAATACACTGAACGAGAAAAATCAGACCATTTCAGTAAGAAATATGATACTTTCCACGACGCTTATCCGATAGATACTTATTATGAGATACACAAAAGGGCAATTAATGAAATGCTTAGAATCTCAAAATTGGTATTCATAAATATCCAAATTGTAACGGGTTCTAAGGAAGCATGGTTTCGACTTATCGGCGAATTTGCAACTAAAATCAGAGATATAATTATTTGGGATAAGGGCAATGGACAACCGGCAATGCACGGCTCTGTAATAAACAAGGGCAGTGAACTCATATTAGCAATGGAATCTTCGGCGATAGCAGGGAGGGCATTCGACACAAGCTATTTTGAGCGGGGCAAAATGCAAGATATTTGGAGACTTGGCAGGGGAGACAGTAGTTTTGATGGACATAATGCAGTTTTTCCATTGTCATTACCTACAATGATTATATCTAATTGGACAAAGCCGGATGACATTGTTTGCGATCCGTTTGCGGGCGTGATGACAACCGCAATAGCATGTATAAACCTTAAACGCCGATATATCTGCATTGAAAAGGATAAGGATATATTCGATAGAGGCGCGCAACGAGTCAACGATAGATTGAATCAAATGGAGTTGGAACTTTGAGTCCATTCCTCCGCAACATATTCTCTCGCAAGCCCAAAGGGGCGCCGCCAGTGGGTTCTCCTTCTCCCACGCCAAAAGCGGCGCCCCGTCTCCCATCTTTGCCCACAGCAACGGCAACACCGAAAGCGGGCGCGGCTTCGGCGGCGAACACGGCATCCGATCAGCAGAAGCGCAAGGCGATCCAACGACCGGGTAGTCGGGGCGGTAAGTTTTACATCGATGACAACGGCGTGGTCGTGTATGGCACACATCCGACGGGCAAGCGCACAATGTCATCGGACGACCCTAAGATTTCAGGATTTCTCAAACTATACCACAAGGCAAAGGATTCCGGCGACGAGGCGGGCGCCAAGCGATGGCTCGACCGCATAAAAGCGTCGGGTACTGCGACCGAGGCTACAAAGGCGGGCAAAGAGCTCGCGGCTATCCAAGACCCCCGGACACTCGCATACAAGCGACCGGACGAGATTACTCGGACGGACTCGCTATCGTTGCTCGCGATGGGAATGCGATCCGGCGTGATACAATTCGGCGAGGCGGGCGATCTCGAAATAGTGGGTTCGGCGGCTATCCGAAAACTCAAGGCATCGGTCGGCAAGCCCGATAAGGCGCTATACGATATACTCGCAAGTCTATCCGGCGGCAAGCGGGTCGGTCTCGACAAGCTATCGGTCAAAGATACTCTTGCCGGAATCAGTAGAGACACACTCAAAAAATACGCTGGCGATCTCGCTACACTTCAGGACGATTATCGTTCCGGCGAATCCGAGGAGATGAAACAGCTTGTCGATCAGGCGGCTGGCAAGAGCCGGGGCAAGAGCAAGGTCAAGCCGTTCTCGATGAGAGCAGTGAAACAAGCCACCGAGGAGCGCAAGCAACACCGCGAGAAGCTGATGAAAGCGCAACAAAACGAGGAATTACCCGATATAAAGGGCATGGAGGGCGTTTCATTCTATCCTGTCCAGAAAAAGGGTATAAATTGGCTAACAACCGCCGGGCGTGGTGTGTTGGCTTTTGATACAGGCACCGGGAAAGCACAGCCATTGGATGCCAAAGTTCTTACCCCAAGCGGTTGGAAACTAATGGGCGACATTAAAGTGGGAGACAACGTTGTCGGAGACACCGGAAAACCGGCTCAAGTAGTAGGGGTTTATCCACAAGGCAAATTGGGTATTTATAAAGTTATGTTTAGCGATGGTACGAGTACAGAATGTTGCGATCAGCACTTATGGCTTATAAATTCTTCTACAAGAAATTATCTAAATTACCCATGGAGGGTTAAGCCACTATATGACATACGAAATACTTTGTATGAAAAATGTAAATTGGATAAATTGAGGCATTATATCCCACTGACGCAACCTGTTCAATTTGAGTCTATTGGAGAATTGCCCGTACACCCTTACCTAATGGGTGCATTATTAGGTGATGGATGCCTAAGCCAAGATACTATTTCTTTTTCAACTGCGGATAAAGAAATGATAAATAGACTGAAAAATAAATTACCTGAGCAAGTCAAATTTAATAAATCAAAATCCGGGGAATATGACTACAGAATTGTGAAAGTTAAAAATAATGGCGGCTCAAATGAGTTAATGCAAGCATTGATTAAGTTAAATCTAAGCGGACGGAAAAGCCATGATAAATTTATTCCAAACATTTACAAATTCGCTTCGATTAAGGATAGAAAATATTTGTTAAGGGGACTTATGGATACAGATGGTTCCATAACTCAAAAAAGTCATAATATTGAATATTCGACAGCATCAAAACAATTAGCAGATGACATAATATTTCTAATACAGTCATTGGGTGGAACAGCAAAACTGAAGATAAGGACTACAAGCTATACGTATAAAGGCGAAAATCTCGAAGGAAAACTATCGCATAGATTAAGTATTTCAATGCCTAAAAATATTAATCCATTCGCACTGCATAGAAAATCACAGATGTTTGCCCAAAGACAAAAATATTTTGCAAGCCGCAGAATAGTGGGCGTGGAGTACGTGGGCGTGAAATCGGCACAATGTATTTTACTAAATAATCGGAGTCATCTATATTTGACTGACAATTTTATAGTAACACACAATACCCCCACAGCGCTTGGTGCAGTCCAAAAACTCATGTCCGAGGGCAAGGTCAAGGGCGGGATCGTGTTCGCTACCAAGTCCGGTCTAAGCCAGTGGGGCGACGATGTGGACGGCGAGATACGAAAGTTCGTACCGGACGCTAAGATTGTCATGGTGGACGGCACCAAAGCACAGAAGCTCAAGGCGCTCAAGAATGCAGGGGACGCCGATTATATCGTTGTCGGATGGAGCGCAATGTCGGTCGATGAGGACGACGAGGTTCTCAATGCGCTCGGTAACATGAACGACAGGGCGGTCGTACTCGACGAGGGCATTCGAGTTAAGAACATGGGTTCGCAACGAACAAGGAATTTCATCAATCAGTTCACCGATAAAGAGGAATACTTATTCAATCTCACGGCGTCACCGGGCGGAAATAATCCGATGGAGACCTATAATCTCGTGAATAGTTTATACCCGGGCGTACTCGGTACCGTCGAGGCATTCAAAAACCGATACTACAAAACCGTGAAAAGCGACGACGGGCGGCGTGAGATCGAATACGTAAATCTCGACCAACTCCATAAGGATATCGAGCCATACATTTTCATCAAGAAGATGTCCGACCCGGATGTCGGTATCAATCTACCGCCGGTCGTAAGAACACGTGGGATATTGGACATGGACGCAAACCAAACCAAAGCATACGCTAAATCCGTCGAAGGTGCTAAATCGGCACTCCTGAAGGTCAAAGACCAAGACAACGTGACAGCACAGGAGAAGATGAACATATTAGCCGCCATCACCAAGTCTCGCCAAGCAGCGATAGACCCGTGGCTCGTGGACGATACCTATACCGGCGAGTCGGTCAAAATTAACGGGCTTATCGATTCCGTCGGTGACGCTCTGCTACAAGAACCGGACAGAGGCTCGCTATGTTTTTCGGATATGGGCAGCCGTGCATTCCCAAAGATTCAAGAGAAGATGGCTAAAAAGCTCGGACTCGATCCAAATGAGATCGGCATAATTAGCGGTCAGACCAGTAGCAAGGATCGAGACCGAGTGCGCAAAGGATTAAACGATGGGACAATCAAAGTCGCATTATTATCGATAAGGGCAGCATCCGAAGGATTAAATTTACAAAAGCGGTCAAATCGAGTCTTTTTACTTGACATGCCGTGGAATCCTGAGCTTATTAAACAGGCGATTGCACGAGTGTTTCGACGTGGACAAGAACGACAGGTTGTCTCGACATCATTCATCGCAAAGAATACTATCGACGAACACATGGTCAAGCTATTGGACAAGAAAAGCAAAATGTTCTCCGCAATAAAGGGGCAGTTGACCGACGCAGCACTCGCAAAGAATCTCACATTCGATGACTTTGCGGAACTGCTGGGGTTCACGAGGGAGCAGATTAAGAACGGGGAAACTGAGAGGAACGGGGATAAAAATAATGGATAGACATGGGTTTCATATCCCGGATGATATTCCGATTAAATATTGCACACCGGAAGAAATGTCATTAGAAATAGCAAAACAGCCGGAGTCTATGCGGTATTTATATTGGAGACTGCAAATGATTTCGCGCTGGTTGATATTAGGTGGAACTTATTATCATGCTAATATCATACCTGAGAACACAACAGAAGGAGGGTCTAAGTGATACCACTATGGACAATTTTCGTAGGGATGGGGTTGCTTGTGATAGCGATTGCGATGTTGATCGTATTACTGAGAAGGACGAGGCGCATTGGAGATATACATATTCCAATCGATCAAGTTCACACAGAAATGTTGCGATTCAAGCAACAAATCATCGATAGGCTCGATTACATCATCGACACGCCGAAGCGGGAGCTTCACAAAGGTCTCGATTCGATAAAGAGTGACGTAACTCGATTATCTGAGCAAGGCAAAACGCACACAATCACAATCGATATTCCACCTGACCCTGACATCCACGAGAAGACGGTGAACAGTCTAAATACGCTGAAATGTTTGGGGCATGACGATTGGAGACGATATCCTATGTCTGGCGGTGTAACAAGCTATGGTTTCAAGGGAGTTGCGGGTTATCATTATCAGGATGAAGTCGATGCACTCATCCGAGAAGCAACTCTCACGCCCGCACAACCGCCAATCGACGAAAGCCCCCTAACCGACGAACAAGGTACATGGACGAAAAGGCTCAATAAAACGCTGGACATATCCGTACGATTGTTTGCCGCCGCCGGCGATCCCGACGAATTTGCCGCCGCCGCCGCAGAAATGAAAGCCCACATTAGTCAACCGAAGCCGGAACAGCCCAACGAAAAACCAATCCACGAATCCATATCGGATTCCTATGGATTTCATGTTTTACAGGATAACATCGACAAAATCCACCCCGCCTTTGACTCGAAAGAATACCCCAAACCGGTGCGTGCTATAATAAATGCGAACGTTCGCCCCAAAAATATGACTGTCGAAGAATACATATCCGACAGGGAAAAGGTTTTAGAAGGTGTACTTAGATCAAGATTGCCAGAAGGCTTGTCGGGCAAACTTCATATCACAAGAAGCTCATCCTTTGTAAAGCCGATGTATTATGAGATTATGGTGGGATATAGCCCCGATATGGATACAAGGTCAGTTCCGCTTAGTCTGATAGAGAAAGACACAGCGACACCTACCACACCCCCCGACCCCGAGCTAATCGAGGACACAGCGCAAGAGATAGTCGGCGAGATTCTTGGTGAGTTCAAGCCAATGCCACCGCTAAAAGACCCATTACAAACTTTACTTTCAAATGAAATCTGTAATGCGTTTAGTGCACCCGACGAACCAGTCAACGAGATGACCTTCTCGAAAATGTCCACGGACGCCCCCACCGACCGGATCGTAACTTTGGAGGTCGATTTATCGGACTGCCCCCCGGTTCTCGAACTATCGGAGTATTTGGAAGACATGAGAAAATTAGCCGTCGAGAAGCTATCGAAGGCATTTTCTATTAACGATACCGACAGGATAGTCATAACGATGGCAGACGCCCCGTTCTCCGATATCCAAATTATCACCGCTTCGCTTGTAGAGGAGGGCGACCACGTTCCTGTCGAGGAATCAAAGCAATCGGTGAGCGAGACGGAGAGCGAGGACGACGTTCTGGCATCAAAATCCAGCTACATAATTCACAAGCACGGCAAAGGCTATAACGAGGAATCGGATGAATTTGTAGAATCCGGTGCCAATTTGGATAATGCTACACGCTTCGAAACATACTGCCAAGCAGTTGAATGTTTAAGTAATATTATCGTCGAAGATGCCGGATATTGTGGAATACTCGGTATTCAATCGACCATGCTAAAGTCCGAACCTACCGAAATAAAGGTCAATAAAACCTTAATCGTGGAATAATGAGCAGCAAATCCAACATCCAAGACGCCCTCAAATACTTCAACATCCCACAGCACCGGTCTGTTGTGAAACCGAGCGGGCGGGCGCTCTTGCGGGAGCAGTGCGAGAAGCACGGTCTCCCCGTGCCGGTATGGTTACAGACCAAGGAGGTTGCGAAAGCGATGACACTCGCCGGCGGCGGTCTCGAATCGAAGGTATTTGATATAATGCACACAAAAAGGAGGAACTGATGAAGGGATTAATTGCGGGGCTTATACTCGTAATGCTTTGCGGGCTTACGTTCGCAGACGACACCGATGACACATCGTGGAAGATACAACGACTGGTCGAGTCGTATGAGGAGGTGTGCCTGAAGGCGACAAAGGTTGTCTTGGACTATCACACCGGCACCGACAAGGTTGTTACCAGCGCATTCGGCAACGAACTACTCGAAAGCGAATTCTTGCGCTATGCAATCAGCACGGCAGCGTCACACCGCATGACAGCCGTGCCGATAGAACCGACGATAACCGACACCACAACCTACTTGGGACTGTACCAGAATTGGTATTGCAAGATAGTGGACTTCCCCGGCGGCTACAAAGACTCGCTCATGGTCATATTCAATATAAACGGATGTATCGATACAGTGCGGTCATCTACAAAGCGGGGACTCGTCGATAAGGCAACACAGTTCGTGCGAGACCATACCGTGTATGTGGACACGGAGGGGGGTGACGGACAATGAAGTACATCGACGAACCAGACAAGCCGGGGATATATCTTGCGGACTCCGAACAACAAGACGGTACTTTTGAAAGGTGTTTAATCCAACTCACGGGGAAAGCACCGTTTATGAGAAATGACCGTTTTGTATGTTTAGTTGCGAAAAATAAGGAATTTCCCTATAAATGCTACATGCCGCCAGACCATCACTTCTGGCTTGCTAAGATAAACTGGATAAAGGATGTAACCGGTGTTTTCGGGGAAGCCTATCCACGAGAAGATGGTCAGGTTGTTAAGAAAGTCCCCGAATCCGGGACAGGATTTTATCGGGTTGAACAAGACAGTAAATCCCTTGTCGTTTCGATACTCGGAGACGGGAATCGACTATCAATACACGGAAAAATCTTCATCGACGATGAAGGAATACTACGGAGCTGGATTTTTTATGGCTTTAATGATGAAATAAAACCAGGTGAGTTAGACCGATTTGAATATTTGCTGGATTGGTCGGAACTCATCGAAACCACAAACCCAAAATAGGAGGTAGATGTATGCCAAACGAAAAAGAAAAAAGTTCTATTACTCTCTCTGAGAGAATAGGCGAAACGGAAAAGCTCGCATTTCAAGTCGAGACTCTCGCCGCAGATGTCGAGACTCGGTTTTTTGGTCAAAGACCGAGTACGCTCTCCGAAGGGGGAACCAAAGCCCCCCCGCAGGATGACTACTTCACCAAACACGAAAGATTGGCGAAACGCACTCAGGAAGCTCTCGTATTCATTCAAGATGTATTGCTGAGGTTCTAAACCATGTCAGAGATAAGGAAGCTCATCCTAAAAGGAATTGACCAGAACGACATCGACATGATGTCCTACGACGACAGAATGACCATATCGAAAACGGTATCCACCGCACTCGGTATCGACGGCGTTTCGGATGAGCTTCTGAAATCTCACAAGAAGCCGCTCGGCGAGGGCGGCAAGCTACATTGGGAACATGCACTCCGACCCGCCGAGAAAGCCTTCTACGAAGCAATCGACTTCCAAGCGCTGTTGGACGGTATAATGGACAGGCTAACCCCCGTCGAGAAGTCCACCGCCGCCGGCAAGACACCATACAAGCCCGACGGTCAACCGTTCACCCCCGACGAACTCGACACACTCGACGCTTTCATCGCAGAATTCTTCGACGCCATAAAGGGTACCGAGCGGTCGCTTGCCATCCGTGCGTATCTTGTCGGTCGAATGCTGGAGACCAAAGAACGCCGTGCCGTCAAATGGGATAAACTCCCCAAAGACTATTACGAACTCCGTGATAAGTTCGGACTGTCCGACGAGGAGATCATAGCGATCAAGTGGGGCGAACTCCGGCTCGGAGAGCACATCCAACACATCGGCGAGAAAAGCCGGCACAAAGTACAAAACATTATACTCGAGGGTAGCCGGAAGCGTGTATCAATCGACAAGCTACGCCAACGCCTATTCGATGAGATGGTCAGCGAGGACGGCGATCTCAATCGCAACTGGCGAAGCATAACCATCTCCGAAACCAACCGCCTTGCGAACGAGGGGCGGATCGGATCGGTCAAGCGGTTCGATTATGTTATCGGCAAATCACACCACGACGCTTGCCCGTGGTGCATGAAGAACGTCAATAACAAGGTGCTTATCAAACTCGACGGACCACCGCCGGACTACGAAGACCTTGACCCCAACACACAAGCATACAAGGATATTGCGTTCCTATGGGAGAACGCTACATGGTCGGGCAAAGACAATTTCGAGCGGTCAGGCTCGCCAAACAAGAAGATTTGGAACGATAAGACCGGCAAGTATCGGCTCGAACCACGACTACACCACGAGCTTTCCATGCCCGGCGCCCTATGCCATACCAACGGTCGATGTGCGTGGACACGGTTCGTAGCGTCCATGATGTACGTCGGCGACGACAACAAAACACATTTCAAGTCGGATAATATCGACGAATACAACAAATTTCAATCTGAACTCGCAAAGCGGAGGAACCGGGTCGAGCAGGTTGTGCAGACATATCAGAGGGAAGCGGCGTGATAACACAGAATGACTATGAGAAAATCCTTCAAATAGAGGGTATTTCAGATTGGAAAATCAGATGGAATACCGGTAGCGGTCTTTGTTGCTATGAAAGAAAAGAAATCTGGATGGGCGACGACCTAACCGATATTGCACTATTTCTACATGAAGTTGCCCATGCGCTATGTCCCAAAGAAGCCTGCGGAAATTGTTGGGTCGATATAGATAAGCGGAGTAAGTGTTTCGTGTCGCATAATGGCGGACACAATGCTATTTGGGGTGATTGTTTCACAAAACTTGTCAAAAAATATATGATATTAAAAGGGGATGTATTATGAAATATCTATCATTTGTTGTAATGTTGTTGCTATCCTTCTTATGGTCGGGGGCGGCAACACCAAAGGACGACCAAGCCAAACTCGACAAGATGTGCGAGGAGCGGGGGCATGTCGAACCGAGCGTTACCTTGGTGACATCTATGTATTGCGAACCATACACATTGGACTTTACGGATTCAACGGTCGTAGTATATCCCGGATGTAACACTATAAAATACACTTGCGAACGCTGTCATCGATATGTAAGCGAAGAAGAGCAGGATAGGCGCACTTGTGTTTGGCGCCGTGATATATCGGATACGGCACAAGTTAAGCCCACAGTAACACTAAGGAACGATACTATATATTATTCAAAGCCAGATAAAGAAAGCGAATCGGATGACTGAGTTCAAAACCCCCGCCGATGTCTGCAAAGCATGTCCCGGATTCTGTTGTGATATGTTCCAATTGCCCTATTCTAAAAAGCAACTTGCAGAAAAACTAAAAAAGGGTGATTTTAAGGATTCTCAAATGATACCAAGGATTCTCAAATCTTTCCGACGAGTCAAAAGACCTTCATCCGCAGGTTCTGCGAAATATTGGTATAAATGTCTCGAACATGATTCCGAGACAGGAATGTGTAGAATACACGACAACCGCCCCTCAGTTTGCAGAGTACATGTTTGCGGTCATGCCAAAAAAATGCAAATACCACCAAATGACCCCACAGTGTATTTAAGCGAGAAATGTCTCAAAACATTTTATATTGCAATGCAAGTTGGCGAAAGACAGACCATAGAATTACGTGGCGGTTTCTCAACAGAAGCAGAGGCGGCTCTTGCATGTACCGGATATCAAGATTATTATGTACCTATGTCAGAAGCCCTGATAAGGGATGGCGCAGTTTGCCCACAACAAAATTCCGTCTATAAAGATGGGAAATGGATGCCACAATTAAAGGAGACCCCCGATGAAAAAGATTAACTACCTGCTGATAGCCTGCCTATTAGCACTCGCACTATTTTCGGGTTGCCCCAAGAAGACCCCGCCGCCCGAAATCCAACGGGCTAACGAACTAATCGACCTTGTTAAAAACATAATCGACAAAATACCGGACGGCGCACCCGCCCTGAAATCCGACCGCAAGCCCGCCGTGAACAAGCCCGTAACACCGGGCAAATCACCCTACGACCCGATATACTTCGATTTCAATCGGTCAGCACTCCGCCCGGACATGCTATCGGCGATGAACAAGATCGGCGATCACCTGAAGAGCGTCCCGTCGATGAGATGTGAGATACGAGGCTATTGCGACGAGCGGGGAACCGAGCAGTACAATCTATCACTCGGACAGCGCCGTGCCGAGGCGGTCAAGCAATATCTCATATCATACGGAGTCTCCGAGTCGAACCTGAGAACAGTGAGCTACGGCGAGAACGCCCCGAAATGCACACAGTCCACCGAAAGCTGCTGGCGCCGGAATCGGCGTGTCGAGGTCACTACGTGGTATATGGAAAAGCGGATGCTATAGTGGTAACCAAAGGGTCAATGAACATCACCAACGTCAACCACCCGATAGGGGACATGACAATCGAGCCGACCGAGAACGATATAAAGCGCGTGATGGCATACTACGACATCGACCGTGAAATAGCGCTCGAATACCTGTCCGAACACTCAATCGAAGAACTCGTACCAAACCAATAGGAGTTTATCATGCCCGGATTAGCCAATAAAGTCGAAACGATTCTCAAGAGCCGTGTGAAAGCACACACCCGAACAACTAAGACCGGAAAGGTCGTGCAAGTTCGGGAGCATGATGACAGTCGAACCAAAAAGCAAGTTTCAGAACAGACCCCGACAAATGCAAACAAGAAGACCCCCGAGTTCACAAAATGGTTTGGCAATAGCAAGGTCGTGGATTTATCCGGGAATCCATTAACGGTCTATCACGGTATGCCGGACGCCCGTGCCTTTGAGAAGGAGAATGTTTTTAAGACCAACGATGAGAGATTCTCCGGCGCATTGACCAAGGAAGCACAGAAGAATGTCGGTAAGAATTCCGCCTATTTCTTCACAGATAGTCACTCCACAGCGAAATCATACGCAAACCCCGACCGAGCTTTCGA
>Ga0222628_1000257_pt1 | contig 25227 bp, 26 predicted proteins | sample AntAcemetageno95_FD_179860 | JGI IMG/M metagenome (GOLD analysis project Ga0222628, IMG submission 179860) | Saline water microbial communities from Ace Lake, Antarctica - #95 | ecosystem: Environmental > Aquatic > Non-marine Saline and Alkaline > Saline | place: Antarctica: Ace Lake | collected...
AAAATTCAAAGTAAAACTTGCAATCCTCGGAGGTGGCGATGTTATATTTCCTATAATTACAGCAGGTGTTTTCATGCGAGCATATGGATTAATTCCAGCACTCTTTATAATAGGTGGTGCACTTCTCGGACTAACTTCAATATTTTTATTATCAAAAAAAGAAAAGGCATATCCAGCAATGCCCTACATCACCACCGGAATATTTTTAGGAATATTAATCTGGAGAATTTTCTTCTTTTAATATAAAACTCCAATTGTCACATACTTAATATCTTTGAATCTAATTTTTTCATCACTTAAAATATTATTATCGCCTTGCGGAATAAAATAAACTCCTTCATCATCAATTCCTTTCTCGACAATACGATGTACAATCAAAATATTTCCGAATCTATAACTAATAATATCTCCAACATTAATTTCATTTTCATTTTCAGGTACAACACGAATTCCATTTGCTCCTTTGTCAAAAACCGGCTTCATGCTTCCACTATCTGCATAATTGGATAGTGTTGTATTCGAAACTCGCAAAATTATTCTGTCATCAAACATAATAATGTCCTCCTCAGAAATCCAATCCGAAGGCGCGTTAATATTTTCATTTAAACTAATTAATCCTGTACCGAATGGAACTTCGATATTAGAATAATCGAAACCATAAAACAAAAAAACACAGCTAAAAAAACCTAATAAAAACATTGAAACATATTGCAATTTCATAAAAATTAATCTCAATCTTACTATTTAAAACTTCCTAATGTAACTCCTACAAAAAGACAACATGTAGAAAGATTTATAAACAACTATTATGTTCCAGTAGTGAAAATGATAGTCAAGTCTGAATTAATTAAAAGATTGAAAGGATGCTTTGATCTTAATATTTACGAAACAAAAGTTTGGGTAGCTTTGCTCTCAAAGGGTGTTTCCTCGGCTGGAGAAGTTGCAGAGCTTTCAGGCGTACCACGTTCAAGAACTTATGATGTTTTAGAATCTTTAGAGAAAAGAGGATTTGTAATTCAAAAATTAGGTAAGCCAATAAAATATATTGCGGTAAAACCTAAAATCGTTATTGAAAAATTGAAAAATAATACAACACAATATGCAGAAGAAAAAATAAAAACACTTTCTGGATTAAAAGATACATCTGAGTATAGAGAACTCGAAGAATTACATAAGGCAGGGGTTGAACCAATTAAAAATCATGAACTTTCAACATCCATCAAGGGCAGGAGTAACTTATATTTACAAATGCGAGCCGTTATGGAATCTGCAGAAAAAACAATTCATTTAACTTCCTCGGCATACGAACTTTCCTCAAAATTAAAAATGTTTAAAGATATCTTTACAAAGTTAAAAAAACGAAATGTAGACATTAAAGTAATGATTGGAGATAATGGAGAGGAAGCAAAAAAACTTTCAAAAAAATTAGGCGTAGAAATAAAATCCAAACCAATTAACGCAAGATTTATAATTTCAGATAAAACAGAATTAATTTTCACAATCAAACCAACAAACGTTCACGAAGATTTTGATTACGGAGTATGGATTAATTCACCATTCTTCACAAGCTCCCTGGCTTACATGTTTGAAATGGCGTGGAGAGATTAAAACTACATTTTTTCTAAAAGATCAGACTTTGTAATCAACCCACTAAAACCCTTTTTCCCTCTAACCATAATAAGAGGAAACTCTTTTAATAAAGAAACTATGGTATTTCTCGAAGTATTCTCGCTAACAACCGGTGGAGCATCTGACATTATTTCTCCAACATTATTTATTTTAGACAATTTATCTACATTCTCAAGTAAAATATCATCACTAAGCATCCCAACTAATTCTCCATCTTTTAAAACTGGCAACTGCGAAATTTTATTTTTCTTCATTTTTTTAATAACGTTATAAACATCCTCAGACGCTTCACAAAATATAATTTTCTTTTTTATAAAATCCGCAACTTTCGGCTCATTGGCATATGTCAAAGAATCAAGTGTCTCAAAAATTCTCTTAGCAATATTATAACTTGCTTCTGCTCTTCCTGCCTCTATTTTTGCAATCATAGACTGGGAAACCCCACACAATTTCGATAGCTCTTTCTGTGTAACACCAAGCACAAATCTACGTTTTTTAATAAATTTCAAGTCGTTCATATTCAAAAGAATAATTTATACTATAAAAATATTCCTATAGGAATATATTAATCAAAACAATTTATATACAAAACAGAATTATAAAAACCATGAAAAATTATTTATTCACATCTGAAAGCGTGACAGAAGGACACCCGGACAAAATATGTGATCAAATATCCGACGCTATTTTAGATGAATGCTTAAAACAAGACCCACAATCTCGAGTAGGTATTGAAACTTGTACAAAAACAGGAATGATTTTAACAGCTGGAGAAATTACAACACAGGCAAACTTGAATATACCAAAAATCGTAAGAAAAACTCTAAAAGAAATAGGATATACAAAATCTTCATACGGAATTGAATATAAAACATGCGCCGTAATGGTCCAGGTAGAAGAGCAATCTCCAGATATCAGTCAAGGAGTAACAGCAGGAGAAGGAGAATATAAAGAACAAGGAGCAGGAGACCAGGGAATGATGTTCGGATATGCATGCAACGAAACAAAAGAATTAATGCCACTGCCAATCCAACTCGCACATGAATTAACAAAGAAATTAGCATCAGTTAGAAAAAATAGAGAAATATTATATTTAGGCCCCGACGGAAAAAGTCAAGTAACAATTGAATACGAAAATGACAAGCCAAAAAGAATTGAAACAATTGTAATCTCTAGCCAACATGCAGAAGAAATAAGTCAAGAAACATTAAAAAAAGATATCTTGGGAAAAGTAATCAATCCTATATGTGAAAATTTAATGGATGAAAATACAAAAATATATATCAATCCAACAGGAAAATTTGTAAGAGGTGGACCTCACGCAGATACTGGATTAACAGGAAGAAAAATTATTGTAGATACTTATGGTGGAGTGGGAAGACATGGGGGGGGAGCATTCTCTGGAAAAGACCCAACAAAAGTCGACAGAAGTGCAGCCTATGCAGCAAGATACATTGCCAAAAATATCGTCGCTGCAGAATTGGCAGACAAATGCGAAATTCAATTAGCTTATGCAATAGGTATAGCTGAACCAGTAAGCATCAATGTAGAAACATTCGGAACTGGAAAAATATCTGAAGAACTATTATCAAAATTAGCAAAAAAACATTTTCCCACAAAACCTCAAGATATCTTAGAGCAACTTAATCTAAAAAGACCAATATACAGAAAAACTGCAAGCTATGGGCATTTTGGAAGAAACGAAGAAGATTTTACATGGGAAAAAACAGATAAAATAGAAATTTTAAAACGAGAAGCTGGATTAAATTAATTTGCTATTCGCCCCCATTTCTCTCTCAACTTTTTTAACCAACTTAAGTACCTCAGCAACTCCACTCTTTCCTTTATACCAATAATATCCTTTCTTTTTGAAAACCTTCCCGCCCTTCGCTTTTTTAAATGCCTTAATCGCATCCTCTAAACCAACCGGAGGCCCTCGCAGCTCAATCTCCATTTTCTCCTCCACAACCAAATATCCTTTCGCCTTTTGTCCACCTAAATAATCAAATTCTTTTTTCAAAATTTTCTGCTGTTTCCGAGCCAGCTCTCTCGCGAAAAAATCCAAAAGTTTTTTCATTTTCGTCCCCGCAATATCTCCCTCCTGCCTATCCGTCATCAAGTCAATTTCAACAAAACTCGCCTTTTTATCTTTGGCAAACTTTTTCAAATCCTCAACACAAATTTCCTTCTTCTCAAAAAACCCCAACGAGGGCGACTTCAAAAAATCCTTCGCAACATTAACAAATTTTACAAAACTCTCAAGCCCCAACCCTGCATTTATATTCCTATACTTATAAGTCGGGTCAACCAAAACAACCGGTCCATTCAATTTCGACGCATTTAATTCACTCAAAATCTCCCGTTCACTCTTAAAATATTTCAACGGATCGACAACCTGCTTCTTCTGGATACCCTTCAAAAATTTCACAAATCCGCCAAAATAAATCACCAAAACTTCCAGTGAATAACCACTAAATCCTCTAATAAATCCTTCTGCTCCATAACAACGATTTGCATAACAAAACGCTTTTGCCAATTTAATCTCATCGGCAATTTCCGGATTCTTCTTTATCTCCTTGACAACATAATTAACATGACTAAGCGAAACATCCGTAACATTTTCTGCCATCTCAGGATCCTTATTTTTCACAACAGGAATCACTTCCAATAAAACTCCATCAGGCTCACCAGAGTCATCCCCTGAGGAACAAATAATTTGAAAATAATCTCGCGAACCATGAACCTTTTTTAATTTTCCAGGCAACTTTATTTTTTTCAAAACTTTCTCCAACTCCACAATATCCTCACTATAGTCAAACACAACAAAAATATCTACATCCTGAAGCCTCTTGGAATTCTTGCCGGACGAAAGTAATCCACCAATCCTAACCATCGTCCCCTTTGCCAAACTGCCACCAATATATGCCCTATATCCTTCTTTTTTCAGCGACGCAATAAAATCATTAGCAACTTTTGATAATTTTAAAATCTCCTCACGAGAAAACGAAATCCGTTCAACTTCTTCCTTTAAAATATCTTTTATCCTCATAATTCAAACAAGAAAAATTGGTTTATTAAAGTTTGTAAGAAATATTATTTATTCAAATCGGAATCATACTGTGGCACTTTTTCCTCTGGTTGGATAGCACCATCCTGAGTTTTTATTGGAATAGGAGAAGTTACAAGAGATTGTTCTCCTTTTCTCATTTTATTGTAAACAACAAACCCAACAATCCCTATTGCAATCAAAACCAAAAGAACGATAATTATTTTAAATGCTAAACTTGAGAAAAAACCAGATTTTTCTGATGCCACTATATCTGATTCAGAAGTTGTATCTACTGAAACTTGTTCGCCTGTTGGAGCTGTTTCATTTGTTGGAAGTGTTTCATTTTCAAGAGATAATCCAGTACAATCAGATGGGCAAGTTGTTTCTTCTCCAACTTCACAAATGGAATCTCCGCACTCTTCTTGAGAAAAAACTAAAGGAGCAAACAAAATCAATAGAACCAAAACTATACAATATTTCATCCTCTTCATAAAACAAAAAAACACTTTTAACTTAATAAATGTTTCTAAAACACTTTTATATCCCTTCTATATCAATCAAATATTTCCCTTCCTGTAACTTAAATACAATTGGCCGCCTATTCATTAAAGAAACTATATCAATCTCAAATTGCCCTGGCTTCAAAATTCGAATACTCTCCAAGTCTAAAACTACTGGCTTTAATTCATCTTCAATTTTCAAAATACTCCTCACATCTTCCTCAACTTGTTTTTTATCTATTGTATCAAATTCTGGGATTGGTATTTTTTTTGACTCTTTTATCTTCATCATTTGCTCATCACGAATGTAAAAAAAGAACTTCCCCCCACAGCTACTGCAACCTTCAAGAATTTCCTTACTCCCCACAGGAATAATTTTCGAACAGTGTACACATTGATGCGGCATTTTGTCTCCTATAATTTATAGAATTAGAAATTAATAAACCTTCTTATTCCCTTATTTTCTTTGCAGCATTAGCTCAAGCTTCTTTGGATCTTTAGTAATTTCTTTTACAACCGAAGCCGGGCCAATAATTGTAATTGCATCTTGTTCTCCTACTAAAATTTTTGCAATGTTTCTTCTAACTTTATCAAATAAAGTTTTATATTCATTCTCCCCAGAAATAGCTGCAATTTCAACTCCCTGAAAACCCCTTATGTTCCCAATCAACATCATAGAATTCTCAATCAATCGCACCTCCTCGTCCGGACTAAGTTTCCCCTGTAAAATAATAATCTTATTAGTAAGAACCAACCCCATAATTTTCTTAATCCTTCCAACCGTATCTTCTCTCGCAATCTCCGAATACGGCATAAAATGAATCATCAAGTCACTAGCATTTTTACCAATCTTCTTGCCTATTTTGGCAGCTTTTTTCACACTCTTTTTTTTAACAACCATCTTAAATCTTTTTTACTAATTTGAAAAGCCCTTCATAAAACTCTTCAATATTATCTCCGCTTTTCGCCGAAATTCCAACAACTTCATATTCTGGGAACGCTCCCTGTACCTTTTTAACATTAGACTTTTTTAAATCTATCTTGTTTGCAACAATCAAAACAGGAATATCTCTCGCCACCAAATTCCCAATAATCGTAATATTAACCTGAGAATAAGGGTTCATCGTCGAGTCAATCAGAACGATGACTGCATCCATATCATCAAGCCACTTAATAGATTCAATAATTCCTTGAGTCGCCTCCTTCGCGACATTTTGAGCCTTTTTTCTTTTTAGTCCAAATTTCATAAAATCCTCAAAGTCAATTTTTGTCGCAATACCCGGCGTATCAATCAATTTAAACTCAATTTTTTTCCCATCCCTCTCAATCATAACCTTTTCCTTAATTTGAATATCCCTTGTTTCATGCGGCATCTTACTAACTGAACCCAAATCTTCACCGAGCCAGTCTTGACAAATTCTATTAGCCAAACTTGTTTTTCCCGCATTCGGCGAACCATAAAAGCCCAACTTAATCTCCCCTTTCTTTTTAAAAATACCAGAGAATATTCTAGAAGCAAAATTCCGTATAATTTTTATCATTATACTCTTCTTTGAAAGCCAGATTTATTAATGTTTCTCCCCATTTGTTGCCTATTTCCAGTAACAGTATTAACTTTCGCCAAAACATCCTCCCTAGCTTTCCTATTCCTGAAATAAGCCAAAACTTTTTCAAATGGAATAATTTCGTACATTCCCGTCCTATCTCCCCTCGACTTCTTAATAATATAATTTACTCTCTCGCTTGACCAACCTTTTGACCTTAATTCTGCTCCAATCCTTAAATCTTTCATTCCACGTGCCCTAGCATTCGTCACATACATCAAAAGATTATACAGCTGTCTGTCATCTCTAAATAAATAATTCTCATAACAATGTTTATACCAAATTTGCAAAACAGAGTAAATAATAAGGATAAACAATAAAGACAATATTAAATAAATAATTGCTCGGCCAACTGGCTTACAATCACTTCGACAATTATCAGGATTTTCTCCATACTCCTTTTCACAAATCAAGTTAAAATTACAAGTTGTGTCAATATCGGCATCAATAACTATTGAGCTCAATTTTGGAGAAACAAAAAATGTTGTTGGCTCAGCGCTTTTATAATAAAATTCAAAACTTTTTTTACTTTCTGGCTCCAAAATAATTATTGTTGAATCTCCTGCTTTTCTGGCTCCAATATCTTCCTTAAAATATAAATCATTAAATGGCCTATTAATTACAAAATAACTTTCCCTGCTATCTTTAGAGCTAACTTCAAAATTATAAACTCTAAAAATTCCATTACTCTCTCTGTCCCACATAGAAACTATAAATTCTTTTGTTTCGAAATTAACATCAATATTTTCATTTTGCCAATTTAAAATAAAGTTCGCATAACCTTTATTATTATCTTTATTTATATCTCCACTAATTATTGCAACAGGTTCGGTATTGATATCTTCCACTTTTGTCATTAAAAAAGAAACGTTAAAACTATTAACACCAATTCCTACCGGGATATTCAAGGCATAAAGCTCTTCAGCAACTTTAATAAAATCCTGCTCAATAAAACTGTTATTTCTCGCTCTATCTAGTCTGTCTAGCTCACTTTCAAAAGAGACAACACCAATAATTTTCATTAAGGTCTCGCTATACCAAAAAGGAAAGCTTTCAATATTAGAAACAATACTTTCTAGAGCACTTCTTTTAGAAATTAAAGTTGTATTAATTGCCACTTCAGGACTAATAGTTTCAATATCAAAACTTTTTGCAGAAGTTAAATTTCCACCCGCACTAACTTCAAGAACCATTGTATAATTTTTCAAATCAGGATAACTATGAAAAGTAAAAGGTAAATTTGTTACGGCAGTTTCATCATCCCCAAAATCCCATTTATAACTTAATGAATTGTTCCCTTCGAATTGAACCCCTACATTAAATTTGATGGGAACTCCTGCGGGAGGATTTTGAGGAAAAAGTAATAAAATAATTGGCGCGGGTAAAACATTTATGCTAGCATTGAAAAAATCAGCTTCATTAAATGAAACAATATAATCCATAGTTTTAGAGACGATAAACCCAAGCGTGCTCAAATCAAGAACTCCATTAAAATCCACTGTGACCGGAGTAACATCTAAATCATAAATCTCGCTCGTAGAATCCCACTCTAGATCACTTGTATATGTCAACTGCACATCATAAATTCTGGCATCCTGAGCCACTCCAGAAATCGCAAAAGGCAAAATACAACCACCATTAGAACAATCTCCTTCGTATTTCTTTAGAATAAGCAAATTAGCTGCCTCAATAATATCTTCTTTGTTGAAATCAACATCATCAAGGAAATCGGCACTTGCATACTTTGCAGCTTGAACAAAAATAGCATAATCTTTAACACTTCCTTCTGGTCCAGAAACATAACCAAATCCACAATTGTCTCCAATGTCTTCCTGATAAATTCTATATCCAGTTAATATATCAGAGCCAACACAAACCTGATAATTACCTGCAGAAAAAATTTCACCAATATCAGGACTGATTAAACAGCTCTCATCTGAATTAGGATTATAACTACACTCCCAAGAAGCCCCAGTCCCCGTTTCTGGATAAACCACCATATTTAACTCTGTAGTATCTATCCCACTAACACTAGCTCCTATATTCAAAGTTCCACTATTTGGAATTGAAATCATTTCACAATAAAAAGAATTTCCAATCAATGGCCCTTGAGTTCCCCTAATCGAATCATAACATCCCCAATCCTTCAACAATAATAAATCAGAAAATTCATTAAACCGCCAATCTTTTTTTTCAAAAAATTCTATACTTAACGGAGACCTAAAGCTTTCTTTAAAATTACTTTCAACCTTAAAATTTAAACTATCTAAAACAATATTTTCTCCATCCAAAATAAATCCCATATATTTTTTGCCAGCAGCATGAATCCTAAAACTCTTATCGGCGACGCCATCAAAAAAACTATAATCATTAGAACAATCTGGAGGCGAACATTCAAAAAGGACTCCACTCTTGCTCAGAAAATCGCCAACTTCAATCTCATCATTATTATTAGAAGTTATTTTTGAATTATAATTTTCTCCAATGATTGTCAAATTGATATCTCCTCTAATTATCTCAAACGGGGAATAAGCATCTTCAATACTAAAATTATGTACTACCACTGATGCCGAAACAACACTAGCTAAAACATAAACAAATAGCAGGTACATCATCCACTTTTTCATTTTTTAATCACCATTTTAACAAAATGAAACATGAAACTTCTTTGAAGTTACTTTTTCATAAGATAAATTAGTAACAATACTTTATAAACATTTCAGCTTCTTTTTTTTAACTTTTCTTTTGGAAAAATTTTTGTAAATTTTTTCATTTTAAAAATAAAGAGACCAATAAGCAGAACAAAGAAACCAATTACATAAATAATATAATCATCCCAAAAATTCCCAACAGAAATATAATCACCAATCCCTTCTATCCTTTCTCCAATTATAAATTTTGTAACAGATTCAGATCCTGCCACAACAAAACTAGACAAAATAATAGTCAATAACAAGCTACAAATCACTACTTTTTTCATACCTATTTTAACATATCCTTTTATTTAAATTCTTTTATCTCTATGGCTCTGTTGAAAAAGTCAAATAAATAAAGGTGCATCACCTCAAATATTCAACAAAACACAGGAGGTGATACTGTGAAACAAACAAACTTATCTATAAAAATTAAACGGTTGCTCAAAAGAATCAATTTTCCAAAATATTTGCACCGTTTTGGTCCGAAAAAGTTCAAACTACAAGACCATCTTGAAGCTCTTCTTTTAATGGAAGTTTGCAAATCAAGTCTTCGAAGAACTGAAAAAATATCTAAATTATTTGATAAAAATACTCCGACCTATTCAGTTCTTTGCAAAAGCAGAAAAAGAATTCCAATTGAGCTTTGGCAGAGGTTATTGAAAATAACTTCAGGTTTGTCGTCGGGAGAGGTTGCAATTGATGGAACTGGATTTAGTAAAACAAATCCGAGTTTTCATTATTTGAAAAGAATCGATGGCTCAAATCCGAAGAACTTTGCTAAGCTTTCTGCTACAATGGACTTGAAAAATAAAAAGTTTTTAGCGATGAGAATTAGAACAAGTCCCCGTCATGATATGCAAGATGTGAAGTATCTTCTGAAGAGATCTGGGAAAATTAAAGCGTTTTATGGAGACAAAGGATATAGCGCTGAATGGCTTTATGAATTGTGTTTCTGGAAAGAGATTCAGACTTTTATCCCTTCGAAGAAGAATGTGAGAATGAGAAGATTTCGAAAAAAGCAATTCGAAAACTATTCCGAAGATGAATATAGGCAAAGAAGCCTGATTGAATGTGGATTTAGTTGTATCAAAAGAAAGTATGGCGGAATGGTTCGAGCAAAGAAAATTCAAGGATTGAGAGCAGAAATTTATTGTAAGGGGATAGCTCACAATTTAGAACTATGGTCTAAAAGATTTTCAACAGAGCCTATCTCTATCATAAAAATAATAAGTTCCAATAATAAAAATAGAGATAAATATAGCGAACAAACTAAATCCAGACAATTTGACTATTGGCTCTCCGCAGCTTCTATTTGTTGATCCATCACTACATCCCAATACATCTAAACAATCTTCAGGAACAATACCTCCAAACTCACCAAAACCACCCATTACAGAATTGTTAGAATACCATGTCACATCTTGATTACCATCAATACATTCTCCAAGATCATAAGTATTTGAACATGAAAATATTTCCTGTTCTTCATCTTGATTATAAGAAAATTGTGTCGCAATCAATCGGACTTGACATTGTTTTCCATCAGGAGAATCCTCATACCATGAGCAACTGCAATCTTTCTCAGGAATCGAATAAACTGTTCCATCATTACACTCTATATATTCTCCACAAAGGTCTGTCCCGATCCCAATTTGTCCAAGTTCATAAATGTCGGCTGTGCATTCTGCTTCATTGTTATAAATATCACAACCATAATCTTTAATACTATCAACACACTCGCCATTCAATTCAAACCAAATACACCCTATACTTCTACAATCTAACTCTGTTGTCATATTAAAACAATTTTCCAATCTGCGATCACATCTAAATTCTCCACCCCCCGTATTATTACAAAACATTCCAGAAGGACAGCAAAAATCCTCTCCAAGAATATAACTATCTTCCCCTAATGAACATCCCAATCCTGCTTCTGTGGTTATCCATGAATCCATGTTGGCATCGCAATAAAAATGCCCCTCCGCATCTCCCCTTGAACACTCACTAGTTGCGACTCCAATACTCTCACCTCCAAAATCAAAATTACATCCTCCAATATTAAAATCAGTCTGTGTAGCTGACAAACTATCCGCATCACTGAAACCAATTAAAAAAAATCCTAATAAAATTATTATCACCCATCTCATATATATTATATAAATCACTTCTTTATAAAGATTGCCAAAATTAACTAATTTCAACTCTCAGCGTTGCCGAATTTTCTCCAACAACTGGAAATTCTGCAGCAAATCTATATGCCACGGAATCCGAGCTATCAACAAATTCTCTTGCTATATTTTCCGGCAAAAATCTCCAGTACCAGCTAAAAGTATCGCCCTCCTCAGGCACAAGCAAATCGACAACTCCACTAGTAACTCTTATAGCCCGAGTAGCCGAAGCATCAAATTCAACTATACTTCCACCAATATTACTAAAATATTTAGGCTTTGTAATGCATGCCGCAACATATTCATCATCAATATAGCTCCCGCCAATATTTTTATCTAGAATCATAATATTAGAAATCACCTTTGCCACCTCCCCTTTACTATTAACTCCTTCCACTACAACCTGAGAATTCCCAGGCGAATCAAAAACTTTGTTAAAACTAGTTTCTCCATTACTAAATGTTTCTACAACAACTTCATCAATACTAATAGTCCCACTAATCACATCATCATCATCCTCAGCAACAATATTAATAACAACATTTTCTCCTTTATCAAAATAAGAACCACAGTTTGGGTTATCAATTGTAATATCCATCCGACTATCAGGATCAATGTATCCTGGCATAGGATGGTCGTTAGGGTCTAGGGGGTCAGTTCCTTTTCTGACTTCTTCACCATCGCTAAATCCATCTCCATCTGTATCTGGATTATTTGGGTCAGTTCCTATCTCTGCTTCTTCCTCATCTGACAATCCATCTCCATCAGAATCACCAGGCGTAGGCATAGGATGACTATTAGGATCTAAAGGGTCAGTTCCTTTTCTGACTTCTTCACCATCGCTAAATCCATCTCCATCTGTATCTGGATTATTTGGGTCAGTTCCTATCTCTGCTTCTTCCTCATCTGACAATCCATCTCCATCAGAATCATATCCAAAATCTACATTAATTCTTAAATTCTCACTAATCACATCACTAACCATAAATTTAAAACTATCATAATCACTCGTTGCCTCCAAATCTTCTTCTGTTATTGTCCAAACTCCAATAAGATTATTATCATCTATATCCCCTGAGATAATTTTAATTTGATTACTGCCTAAAGCATCTTCTTCAAAAATTTCAAAACTAGAGAATCCGGGAATCTCTGCAATAATCATATAAACTGTATCCCCTAAATCTGCCCTACTAATTTTATTTCTCTCCATATCTTCCCAATGTGGATATACCGAAGTTATATATGGATTAGTATCCAAAACATCTTCTCCCTGATATAATAAAGAACTAACATATCCTCCTGGATATCCAGAAGTAACATCACCATAAATGGCAGAACCAATTCCCCAGCCATCTCCATCTTGATCAACATAATAAGCACCACAAGTAAATGCTAAATATCCATTTGCCATCACATTACTACCTGAAGGATCATAAAGATTAGCCAAAACTGTATTAGTTGCAGAAGTTCTATATCTGAATACATTTCCAACGCTAGCACTATCACAATAAGTACCTACAACAAATCCAGAGACACTACAGGTAGGTGCATTACAACTATCTGTTTTAAGATTTTGATAATTGACACAATCACTCGATAGACACTCGTAATCATAAACATGAGTATCAACGGCAGAAACATTAGATATTGCACCAAAGACAAATGTTAAAATAAATAAATAAATAATCTTTCCTCTCATATATTTTACAAGAGAATACTCTTTAAAAATATTTGCAAACACCTTTTTTATCCCTTAAATATTTATAAAGACAATCTAACACTTAAATTAATGAAAAGAGTCGACATAAAAACAGGGTTCCTATGTAATAATAATTGTAGATTTTGTGTCCAAGCAGACAATAAACTCAAAGGGAACAGAAGCTTCGAAGAAATAAAACAAAATCTAATAGAATGTAAAGAAAGATGCAATGAAGTTGTTTTAACAGGCGGAGAAGTTACCATAAGAAAAGATTTTTTCGAAATTGTAAAATTGGCAAAAAAACTAGGATATAAAGAAATTCAAATTCAAACCAATGGAAGAATGTTTGCTGATATGGAATTTTGTAAAAAAACAATAGAAGCGGGAGCAACCCAATTTTCTCCTGCTCTTCATGGCTATTGCGAAAAGCAACACGACTACTTGACCCAGTCAAAAGGAAGCTTTAAGCAAACAGTAAAGGGAATAATAAATTTAAAAAAACTCAACCAAATGATAGTCACCAATACAGTAGTAGTTAAACCAAATTATCGCGATTGCGAAAAAATCGCGAAACTTTTCGTTAAACTAAAAGTAGACCAATTTCAATTTGCCTTTGTTCACGCAATGGGAAATGCTTTAAAAAACTTTGATAATATCATGCCAAATATTACTCTCGCCTCAACAGAAATAAAAAAAGGCTTAGATGTTGGAATCAATGCAAATATTACTTGCATGGCTGAGGCTTTAACACCCTGTACAATGATAGGATATGAGAAATATCTTTCAGAAAATTATATACCTCAAACAGAAATTAGAGGAAAAGATTTTCAAAATACTGACAATTTCGCAAAACAAAGAAAAGAATCTGGAAAAATGAAATTTAAACAATGTGGAAAATGTAAATTTAACAATACATGTGAAGGACCATGGAGAGAATATCCAGAAAAAAAAGGCGAGGAGGAATTCATACCAATAGAATGAAAGGAACCTCAATACCCATAATATTTGACTGCAACGACAACTGCATATCTTGCCCAGTCCCAAGAAGAGGAACAAGACCTAATCCTGGAATAAACGAAATAAAAACAGACATAGACGAAATAGCGAAATCATCAAACCATATAGAATTCACTGGAGGAGAAACAACCCTTAACCCAGACCTAATAAAAATATTAAAACATTGCGGGGGGAAAAACTTCCAAGAAATAGGGCTACTAACAAACTGTAAAAAATTCTATTACAAAAACTATGTAAAACCTTTCTCAAGAATAAAAAATCTAAAAGTAATCACAACCCTCTACGGCTCAAGCGCTAAAATTCAAGACACCATAACAAGAACACCAAACTCCTTCACACACAAAATTGGAGGAATAAAAAATCTACTCGAAATTGGAGTAAATATAGAACTTCGAATTCTCCTTCACAAAATGAACTACTTAGATTTAGAAAACATCTCAAAAATGATAATAGAAAAATTCCCCAGTAGAAACATAACAAAAATAGTCATAATGAACCCCAAATTGACATTCAATGCTTGGCAAAACAAAGAAAAGATAACCATGAAAATCAGCGAACTAGCAAAGTTCCTAAAAAACCCAATCAAAGAACTATTCAAACACGGATACAATGTCCAACTCTACCATTTCCCACATTGTATACTTGAAAAAGAAATAAGAAATTATTCAGTAGGAAAAACCTCTCAAGAACCAGAAATAAAATTCCCAAAAAAATGCCAAAACTGCATATACCGAAAAAACTGCTCAGGAATATGGGCAAGCTACCTCGCATTCATAGGAAACGAAGAATTCAAAAACATCAAACAACAAAATGCATAATATAATTCAAAATACACAATATCCCAAAATCGGAGGAAAAGCCAAAAACCTTATTCTATTAGACAAAGAAAACCTAACCCCAAACTTCCTAGCCATAGATAATAACATATTTATGGAAACAATAGAACAAGAAAAATCAGAGAAAAAAATCAAAATAATAATCAAAAATACCAACTTTTCCTCATTGATCACCGAAATAAAAGAAAAATTAACAAAACTAAAAATAACAAACCCAATAATCCGTTCTTCTCATCTTCTAGAAGATTCAAGACACGCAAGCTTCGCAGGACTTTTCGATTCCTACAAATCTGACCTATCAAACATCGAACAAATAATAAAAAAAGTCTGGCTAAGCCAATTTAACATCAGAGCAAAAATATATATGCAAAGCAAAAATATACCAACAAAAATAGGAATGGGAATAGTAATCCAACAGGTCATAGATGGAGAATACGGAGGCGTAATGTTCTACAACAAAAACAGAAAAGAAGGAATGATAGAATTAACAACTGAAAGCCCAAGCAAAATCGTAGAAGGTTCAATAAAACCACACAAATTTCTAATATACAAAGGTATACTTACATCGAAAGAAGAAGACTTCAAAATTTTCCCAACAACACTATTTGAAAACCTAAAAAAAGAAAAACGAAAAATAGACAAAAAAATCAAAATCGACAACTACGACATAGAATTCATCTTCAAAAACAACAAAATAAGCATATTGCAAATCCGCCCCCTGATTAAAGACGTTCTAATTAACACGAAACACTCCTTCCTAAAAAATCAATCCCTAAACCAAAAAGATAAAAAAGAACTAACAAAAATGTTCAAATCAGCAACAAAATATCTTAACCTAGAAATAAAAATAAATGAATTTGAAATAAAAAAAGAAACAATCCTAATCAGTTTCGACTTATTCAAAAAAATCACAGACCACTTAGAAGAAAAAGTAAACCAAGACTACGGAGAATATCTAAAAAACAAATGCATAAAACTACAAGAAATATTATTAAGAATAACAAAGGCCAAAGGCCAAAGAAAAAACCTCATAGAACTCAAAAAATACCTCTACCTAATGACCTTCATTGATCAACTAATTAGCGAAACTACAGAACTCTTAGAAGAAAAAATAAGAGAAAAATATAACCAAGAAGAAATCGAAAATAATCAAACATTCATACCAGAAAAACCTTCTCTTTCACTTACAACTCACAATATAAAACCAAAAAAAACTTCCGACATATTAATAAAAAACATCAGAAATTTTATTTGGCTCCACGACGCAAACAACTACTTCATAGAAAAAATAACAAGAAAATTTCACAAAAATCTAATCCCCTTATCACAAAAAAACATCGAAGCAATAACCTCCAAATCCTTTGAAGAAATAAAAAAAGAGAAATTAAACTATCTTCTAACAGAAAAAATCAAAAAGCGAGAAAAGCGAAAAGCAAAACACTCTCTACCGATAGAAGGAACCAATATAAATAATATAGATTTCGAAGGAAAGGCAAGACTAATTGATTTTAAAACCGGACACAAAAATAACATAGAAAATCACGAAATAATAATACTAGAAGAAACAACTCCAGCCCTTATAGCCGAAATCTTAAAGTGCAAAGGAATAGTAACAGAAGTCGGGGGAATAACATCTCACGCCGCAATAATCGCAAGAGAACTAAACAAGCCCTGTCTAATAGGAGCCGAAGGTTGTTTAGAAAACATTAAAAACGGAGACAGAATAAAAATAATAGGAAACAATCTTGATATAATAAAATGAAAAAAACAGTAATATTCCTCGGCTACGAATGTAACAACAAATGTATCTTCTGCTGTCACGAACATAGGAGAGGAAATGTCAAAGCAAAAAACTACAAAGAAGTCAAAGAAGATTTAATAAAAGCAAAAAAAGATGGCTCAGATTACATAGAACTAATAGGAGGAGAGCCAACAATAAGAAAAGACATATTTAAAATAGTATCATTCGCAAAAGTTCTAAACTTTGAAATAATAATGTTCGCGACCAACGGAAGAATGTTATCAAGCAAACCCTTCGCAGAAAAAATTCTAAAATCAGGAGCTAACCACATAGTTTTCTCAATACATGGACACACAAAAGAACTCCACGATTCTCTAACTCAGGCAAAAGGAAGTTTCGACCAACTAATCAAAGGAATAAACAACCTAAAAGAACTCGGATTCAAACAAATCGGCTCAAACACAACAATCATAAAACAAAATTATAAACACTTGCTAGAGATAGGAAAACTAATAGACAACCTTGGAATAGTCAATTCAGAATTCATATTCGTAGACCCCACTTCTGGAGCCGCAAAAACAAACTTCGACCTCCTTGTCCCAAGCTACGAAGAAGTCTCAAAAAACATAAACGAACTTCTAGAATTCGGAAAACAAAAAAACAAAGACCATTGGGATATCAGATATTACCTTCCTTGTTTAATCGAGGAAAAATACCATAATCAAATCAGCGAACTACATGAATCCAAAATATTTGAAAACACCAAGCACATCGCCCCTGATTTCAAAAATAACGATTCATCAAAAAATAGAAAAGAAATATCAAGAACAAAAATCAACAAATGCAGGGAATGCCCCTATGAAAATTTCTGCGAAGGATACTGGAAAGAATATCTAAAGAAAAAACCAGAACAAAACCTCTTCAACTTTCACGGAATAAAAGCAGCATATATTCACGTCTCAGACATCTGCAATTTCAACTGCAAAACCTGCAACCTCCCAGAAACAAGAAAAAAATCATTCACAGAAACTTCTATTATATTAAACAAAATAAAAACAGCAAAAGAACTCGGATTCCCAAATTTAATATTCACAGGACTAGAAGTGATTATTCACCCCGACCTACTAAAAATATTAGAATTCGCATCAGCTCAGAAATTCGAAATAATCAACTTCAACACCAACGGATTAGCCTTCAACCAACCACACATAATAAAAAAACTAGAAAAAGCAAAAAACAAAGGACTACTAAACAACATAAACCTAGCAATCTCAATTAATTTCTACGACGAAAATTCCTTCCAAGATTGGTCAGGACACAATAAAGAAATGTTCAAAAACTGGTGCAAAGGATTCAAAGAATATATAAAAATAAACAATAATCTAATCATAGATCACATACTAAAAAAAGACTGCGAAACAGAAAAAGTCTTAAAATTCATACACGAAGAATTTCCAGAAACAAAAACCGCCCACTTAAGAATAATAAACCTAATGCCCTTCGGAAAAACAAAAGACAAAGAATACAACTCAATAAATTACAGCTTAATAGAAAAATCAAACAAAATCAAACAGATATTAAACCTACATCCAGGCAAAATAGAATTCGAAGGTTTCCCAATATGTACATTCAGCCAAGAAGACCTGAAATCAGAAAAGTTCACAATCTACAATTTCCAACTAAAAACAAACGAAGACAATCTCCCAACAGATTATGACCCCAACATCTACGGAGAATACTTCGGAAACGAACCATCAAACTGGGAAATAGATTTAGAAAAACTAAAAGACGCCTACTCAAAAATGTTCACAGAGCTTGACGAATGTAAGACCTGTCATTACCGACCAAAATGCTACAATATCCAAAAAGAATACCTAAAATTCAACCCCAAAAATAAAACCAACGAAGAACTCAAATATCTGAAAAAATCAAACTGGTAAAAACTAAATTTAAAAAGCAATACTAGATAACATAACTATGAAAAACCTATACTTAAGCAAAGGCACAGGAGAAAACACAACAGAAATGGGAGCCTATTGTGAAGCCTTAAGAAAAGCTGGAATAATCGGTTTAAACATAATCCAACTTTCATCAGTTCTCCCGCACAACTCAAAAATAATACTAAAAAACCCACCAGTAACTCACCAAGACCTAGGGAAAAAAATATATAGCGTCTTATCAGAAATAAGATCCTCAAAAAAAGGAGAAACGATATGCGCAGGAATCGGTTGGATCAAAGAAATAGCTGGAAACGGACATGGAATAATTATAGAAATTCAAGGTAACTCAAGAGAGAAAGTAGAAAAAGAAATAAAGGAAACACTACTAGCAGTAACTAACCCCAAAAAGTACGACAACATAAAAATATTCACAGAATCCATAATCTGTAAAAAAAATCCAGTATGTGCTCTTATAGCAATTAGTTTCGAAATAAAAGACTGGGGAAAGGAATTCAAATAAAATGAAACCCACTTACTGGTCAATTACAAACTTCAATCATTTCGGAATAATTAAAAAAAGACTAATGATAGTTCTAAAAACTCCTATTTGCCAAAAAATCATAAGGGGCGAAAGATGTCTACCCTGCGGCTTCGATTATCCAATAACTCAAAACACCTTCAAAAGCAATTTAACCCTACAAGTAAAAACCCTAGACAATGAAATCAAACAAGTAGAACATCTCGACCTCATAGGAAACGGCTCACTACTAGATAAGTCTCAAATACCCTTCTCAGAAGTCACAGAACTTTTCCATCACTTAAAAAAATTCACCAATCTAAAAAGCATAATGATTGAAGGAAGACCAGAATTCGCAAACAAAGAAAAATTACTACAACTTAAAATTATATTAAACAAAGACCTAGAATACGGCACTGGACTAGAATCAACCGAAGAATCAATAAGAAATAATATTCTAAAAAAAGATATTAAAACAGAAGATTATATTGACTTCCTTGAAAAAATAAAAAAAATAAATATCACCCCCGTAACATACCTTCTCTTTGGAATTCCCATACTAGATAAGGAAAAATCTTGTGAATCAACAAAAAAATCAATCCAAGATGTCCAAAACTATTACAAAAAAACAAACCAAAAAGGAAGAATCAACATTTACCCAATATTCATTTCAAAAGGCTCCCAAATAGAAAAAATGTACATAAAGGGAAAATATGAACTATTCAAACTAAAAGACCTAATCAATATACTAAAATCCATCAAAGAAAAACAAAAACCAGAACAAACCTCAATATTCATAGGTTTAGATGACGAAAAACTATCCGATAACAGATACGTGGGATTTAACGAAGAAAAAGAAAAAAACGAAATTTTATATTACAACAAATACAACAAATTACATGAAATTAAAAAAATTTGAAATGGAAGAATGGTTTATAAGAAACGAAAATGCAAAATATAACTTCTCCGAAAGCGGAACTCCAGACTTTAACCTAGAAGAATTCCTAAAAACCTGCAACGAAGATATATCAAGAATCTCAAAAATATCTCTAGGGAATAACAATACAAGAGGATCTTTAAGACTCCGAAAAAAAATATCAAAACTCTATAATAACATACCAGAAGAAGAAATCATCACAACCACCGGAACTTCAGAAGCACTTTATATCTTCTTCAGACTCTTCCTAAAAGAGGGTTCAACCGTAATGACAATATCCCCAACCTTTCCCATACTCTACCTCCTACCACAATCATTAAACTCCGAAGTACACTTTATAGACGCAACAAAACTAAAATCAAAAGAAGAATTAATAGTAGAAACGATAAATCAAATAAAAAAAAAATCTCCAGACCTTTTTATCCTAAACCTGCCAAATAATCCTTTAGGATTTTCTTTAAACAAGTCGCAAATAATAAGAATAATAAAAACCTGCAAAGAAACAAAAACAACAATACTCTTCGACGAACACTATCGATTACTTGAAGATGAACTACCAGAATCAGGATATAACATAACAAAAGAATTCTATGACAAAGTATTTACAGTCGGATCCCCAATAAAATGCTTTGGGATAGTCGGCTCCAGACTAGGCTGGCTTATCGGAAACAAAAAATTCATATCTGAAATCAGAGAATACAAAGACTATACAACACACTGTGTCTCTCTCCTAACCGAAGAAATCATAAACATCGCTCTAGAAAACAGAAAAACTTTAGCCTCAAAATTTCTACCAACAATAAAAGACAACTACGATAAACTAGTAAAATCAAACCTAGTGGAAATACCATACGAATGGGATAGTGGATGCGTAACCTTCCTTAAATTAAAAAAAGAAAATTCAATAGAAATAACAAAAAAACTTTACGAAAAATTTTCAATATCAGTAATGCCAGGAGAATCCTTCAACAAAAAAGGCTTTATCAGAATAAATCTATCCCAACCTAAAGAAAAATTTGACTACTTTCTAGAATCACTTCAAAACAGCATTATCGACTAAACACTCTTCTAAAACACGCTCACAATTATTCTCAGAACCCGAAAAACCATAACATCTAATCTTAGAATAAGAATCTTCTATCTCGTCACATAAAAAAGAATCCTTCCTAGCTGAATAAATCAAAGACAAATAATTTATATTATAAACACTCTTTTCCACAAAATTCTGATTAATATAATTCTCATAGTCATCCCTATGATTAAATATTATATTGCAAACTTCCTTTGAATCTTCCGATAGTGAAATCGGACTATTCGCACATTCCTCTTCATTTGAAGAAAGAATATAATAACAAAGAGCAGATCTACCTTCAACTCTATCACCACCTGGGAAACTCTCCTTTAAAGAAGCACATTTGCTAATATTTTTTCCCCTAATTAAATCCTTTAAAAAAAGATCAACTTTACATTTTTCACCAAAATCCCCACCTACAAGGACAGAAGACTCCTCCAACGAATCAACTATTTTCAAACAAGCATCACTAGAAGAATCTTGCATATATTTACAAACTAAATAATTCTCGCTATTTTTCAAACACCATTCCTCAGGAGAATATCCATTATCCGAAGATTTATCTGTGCTAAAAATAACAACAGCATAAAGCAAAAAAGCAACAAAAATAATAGCAATCGATATAAAAATAAAATATTTCTTTTCCATTTTAACTACCAAGCAGAATGGCTGCCGTGGCTACCGTGGCTGCCGTGGCTACCGTGGCTGCCGTGGCTACCGTGGCTGCCGTGACTTCCGTGGTTGCCATGAGTAGCACTAACACCCCCAACTTTAGAATCATATGTCGTATCCAATACATTACTATGAGTTGCAGCGCTAACAACCCCACTCAAAGTAGGAATAATAGCCAAAGTGCCCAAAACCACCCCAGCCTTCATAACAGAAAATTTAGTTGCCTTCCCTTCTTCCTCAGAAAGAAAAGAACGAATCTTCTTTTTCAACTTAGGAATAATCCTTCTCTCACCCATAAAAACAATTAATAGAAGGACTATTTAAACATTACGCAACTCATCCAAAAAACTCCCAAGAATACGATCCAATCTCTCATTCATGCCACCCAAAACCTCATTATCAACCAACTCATCAGAAATCAAAAACCCATTATCAACAAACTCCACCCCTTTACAATCAACAACAATCCCAGAATTAACCAACGGTCTATTTTCCTTAATAAAAAAATTATCCAAATAAATACCCTTTTCCTTAATAAAAGAAAAAATATAAGAAAGTTGCTTTTCAAATTCCACAAATTCATCTTCCCTCCAATTAGTAAAAAAATGAGGAAGTAACTTGAATTTCCTAAAACCTTTCTGATAAAGATAAACAAAATTAGAATAAGAATCCCAAATATTCTTAGGAGACAATACAATATTAACAATCGGGAAATCTCTCCTCAACTCCGGAACTTTATCTATAATATTCACCGCATCTTTAAACTTATAACCCTGAGTTATCCTATCCCCATCAATACTAATATGAAACTTAAAATTCTCCCTCTCAAAAAAATCCAACATCTCAAGAGTCAAAAGAAATCCATTTGTACAAATCTCAAAAGAAAATTCCCTAAACTTCAATTTCACATAACTAAGTATTTCCTTCACTAAGTCAAACTCCAACAGAGGTTCCCCTCCAAAGAACTTTAAATCTATTTTTTCATTCTCCTTTGAATACTCATCTAAAAAATCTCTAGCAACCTCAAACCTCATAGAAACACCCTCCTTAATAATTGGACAATAAGTACAATCAAAATTACATCTCTTCGTAACAATAAATATTACTTGTCTTTCATCCATCCTTCAAATATTGCTCGAATTTCTCTATCTCTCAATTTTTCAAACAAATAATCAAACTGTGCCATAAAAATCTTACATCTAGCAGTCTCAGGAACTTTTGCCACCAAAGACCCCTGCTCAGCATAATTACAAACCGGGCAAATCCCACAATATGGTTTATACGCACAAGCATCGCAAATCTGAACATCATTCACCGAAGAAGAAACAATCGCACAAGTCTTATCACAACTAAAAACCTCCTTAAAAGAATTTTCACAAACATTCCCAATCTTAAATAAATCCTCATTCAACATCCTAGCCTCATCACAACTAAAAACATCACCATTTGGAGTATACGCCATCTGCCCAATACAAGCTCCACAAGGAGAACGCATTTCAAAATAATTCGAATCATACTCACTCAGCAACTTTCTTAAAATAATTAACGAACCATTTTCCCGTATTCGCTGACCAGAAAGATTCAATTCAATAACATAATCCATACTCCTCCTCCAAAATTCAATAAACTCTTCCGGACTATAACAAATATCATTCCAAGTCTCTCTAGCATCCCCAAGATTATTCAAAAACCTCAAATGAAAATCCATTAACCCATTAGAAACATATTCATCAATAATCTCCTTAGAATAGCCCAAGGACTTCCGCGTAATTGTTATCAAAGCATTAACCCTTGTATTAGTAATCTTCCGATTAAAATATTCCTCTTGAAGTCTCCTAATCCAACCAATAACTTTCTCATAAGAATTACCACCAGCAAACTTCCGATTATGATTATGTAACTCCTCCGGTCCATCCAAAGAAGTACAGAGAGCAACATTATTTTTTATAAAAAATTCCATTCTTTCTTCATTCATCAAACTAAAATTCGTAACAATAGTAAACAAAACATCCTTACCTGCCTCCTTATTTACCTTCTTAGCATACTCGATAATAAACTTAATTAAATCAAACTTCAAAAGCGGCTCGCCTCCCTGAAACTCTATGGTAATAGTTTTGGATGGTGACTTAAAAATAAAATCAACAACATTTCTAGCCTTTTCTTCTGACATATCCTCACCCTCACAATTACTTGCTCCAGCATGACAATAAACGCACCTATGATTACATTTCATAGTAGGAATAACGATATGCAGAGAAGTACCAGTAAAAGAAAAAATGTTCCTCTTTCGAAGCTTATCAATCTCCTTAGAAATATTATCCTTTGTCAAAACAATACCCACATCAACCAACTTAGAAAATAAATCTGAACCTTCATCAACCCGTTCGCTCCTTAACTTAGAAAACTCAACTTGAGACAAAAAAATCCACCTACCAGAATCCGTAGTAACCAAAACATTCCTATCAAACTCTCTATACCTAAAATTATTAAATCTGTGCTCTTCCATGACGATTATCATGAACAAGACCCAAAACATAATTACAAAATTCCTTAACAACCACAATGTCTCCTTCCTTATCCAAAAAATTTAATTCAACAACAAAACAAGTCTCACCAACATTAACCTTAGAGCTAAAGAATTCACCGAACACCTTAAGTGCATCCTCAATAGAAAACAAATCATAAAACTTCTTATTAAAATTTATCTTCAAAACAGAATAACTAAAAAAAGAATCCATTAGTCAGCCTCCTTAAAACTCTTTTCAAATTCAGAAACAACTACTTGATCCACCTTCTCCGAATCCCCGTACCTTTCTTCCCACGGAACAGCAATCCCTTCAGGATCTTCAATTTCCTCACCCTCCAAATCATCAAGCTCACTCCAATCAACATCATCCTCAACCATTTCTCCAACGTCAGAACCAGAAAACAAAGCAGCCTGAAGCAAAGTATTTCTTAATGGGGCATTCTTTCTTGATTGTTCTTCATAAAAAGCATAATTTAAAAGCTCATTAAAAAATTCTCTAGCCAAAACACCCAGTTCCAAATTTGAATCTTTTTTTAATCTTAATTCTACCAAAATTTCTTTCTCAGGGTCGCCATCCAACATAATATAACATCTATCTAAAAAAACATAAGAAGCAGAATAAA
>Ga0222628_1000258_pt1 | contig 25177 bp, 28 predicted proteins | sample AntAcemetageno95_FD_179860 | JGI IMG/M metagenome (GOLD analysis project Ga0222628, IMG submission 179860) | Saline water microbial communities from Ace Lake, Antarctica - #95 | ecosystem: Environmental > Aquatic > Non-marine Saline and Alkaline > Saline | place: Antarctica: Ace Lake | collected...
CCACATACTTTTACTGTTACCATCCCATCAGCTTCTTTTTTGGCGTAGTAACGACTAGTATACAATCCTGTTTGTTCGTTTTTCATCTTGTGATCGATCCTTTGCGCATTACGCGCGGTTTAAGTTAATTATTTTTGATTTATCCATACTTGATAATCAGTAAAAGTCATATTTTTATATCCACCACATACTTTTACTGTTACCATCCCATCAGCTTCTTTTTTGGCGTAGTAACGACTAGTATACAATCCTGTTTGTTCGTTTTTCATCTTGTGATCGATCCTTTGCGCATTACGCGCGGTTTAAGTTAGTTATACTGTCAATCTGTTAATACTATAATACATCGTGTATACATTACATGGGTGTAAACTAGTTATTATTCAATTATTTTTAATATTTATTATGTTTTGTGCCTGGAACAATAATAATTAATGTCCAAAAATAGCCGGCTGCAGCTTAAAAAATACCGCGATCACTTGAAATAATACAGATTTGAACTATTAATACTTATACAAATTATGATCGAATTGGGAAATCCACAAATGGAAACTGTTAAACCTAAAGATATAAAACCTTTGTTATTCGCGCCATTAAGACTGATTAAGCCGGATGCTAAAGAAGTAAATACAATCTTACAATCCCTATGCCCTACTATATGTAAAGTAATCAATGATAAAATATCGGATGCAATAAGAGTATACCACGATAATAATAATACGAGTTATTTTGATGTAGTTGGTGAGCAAATGGGACAATCAATTGCCGGAAATGATGCGGCAGCTTTTGACCGGTCACATATGCGAGATATATTAATAAAAGCTATTAAGACCGCGTCCAGTGAGGAATTAAGGCTTAAATACATCGTCGAACTCAACAAGTTTGACGATAACTACCAGCATGCAAGTAAGGATACACCATTGACGATAGCACTCACGCAATACAAAGTTGATCCGGATTGGTGCAAGTCTATGTGTTCCAGAGGCTTATGCATAGCTGATGACACGTCGACAGGTTAACATAATCTTTATTATGCGACGTTGGAGTCATAACCGCATGGTATACAGCGATTTACAAACAGGGGTACGGGGTAATGCGGAGGGGGGACCAAAAATCCGGCCTCTTCAGTTTGCGTTAATCGTTCCCTCCTGCCAAATAGGGGATTTGAAGGTTGTGTAGACATTACTATATAGGAGACGGTGTATGGATATTGATATTGATAGAGACATACTTCTTTACGAGTTGTTGCTTGATGATGAGTTAGAGGGTGAGATAAAATTGGAGGCGCAGGATGAGTAACGACAATGGAAAAGGAGGTGTAGGATGTTTGGAAGTTTACTAGATATTGTAACTGCGCCCATTAAGATTGCGGCCAATGTTTCGAAAGCTGTAGTTAAACCCATAGTTGAGGAAATAGTTAAACCCATAGTTGAGGAAGTTGCTGATGTAGCAAATGAAATAGTTGAGGACAGCAAAGACATATTTTAAAGAATACAATGATAAAAAAACTTTTGGGAGTGTGTGAAATAGGATAAAGATTGAGCGGAGCTATTAATATGGGCAGGACGCACTTTATCGGAGGTTCGAATCCTCCCCTCCCACCATTTTTAAATAAAGGAGATAGTATGAAAATATTAAACAACAACGTTGCGGTGAATAACATTCGTGTAATGCGACCGGATGCGGGTGATATTATATTGCCGGATACGGGAATGACCTACGGCGCAGATGCTGCGATCAGCAAAAGACGGTACGACTGCGAAATCGGCACTGTGGTTGACATTGGAAACCAGGTAACTGATTTGGAGGTTGGAGATGTGGTGTTTCTTGCTCCACTGAAAGGTTTGGCGTATAAGGACATCAAGGTTTATGATTACACTGAGATATTTGGGAAGGTAACAAAATAGGGAGAACGGAATGAACAACAAGCAAATCGAAAAATTAATTAGTGCGGTTGACCGACTATCTAGCATTGGATACAGTCAATTCATGGTTGATCACGGGAATGCTGCGGTAGAGGGTGTGTCTTTGACTGATGGGCTATTTGCTATTGCGGGGGGATTGCATGAGGTTGCGGTAGCCATTACAGATGTTCCGCTAGATTCAGTAAAACTATTACATAACCATAGCATAGGAGTTGATATTGCGGGGATGGACGAGTTATCTGAGGCTATTCGGGAAGTGGGGATTAGCCCCAATGTTAAAGATTCTAATGGAGAAAATGCCAACCTAGTAGATGCTATAAATAAAATTGCAGACAAAAAATAAAAGGAGATGGTTATGAATTTATTAGTAGAAGAGTTTAGCTTTGGAGAATTGACATTGTTTCATGCTTGTGGTTGGATTGAAATCAAAGGTAAAGATGAATCAACATCTAAAGCAGTTGGGAGACTGTCGCAACAAATAGTCGACTATGGGATGAATATGTCTCCCCGTAATGATTTATTTATTACCCATTTAAAAGAGTTAGCTGAACAATATAATAAAGATAACTTTCAGTTAGTTAGATAAAAGGGGCAATAACAAAATGATGCCACTGACAATAGCTTTACCGCACAATTATTCCCCGAGGAATTATCAGATGCCGTTTTTGAATGCCGTGGATAGTGGCATATTGAGAGCATTGTGTATATGGCATCGACGAGCCGGAAAAGATTGTACATTCATAAATCTGATGGCACGGAAAGCATTTGAGCGGGTTGGCAATTACCAATACTTCCTTCCTACCGCTACGATGGCACGAAAGATTGTTTGGGAGGGTATAAACGATGATGGTTTTAAGTTTATCGATTATCTACCCCCGGAAATCATTGCACGGAAGAGTGAGCGGGATATGCTCATTACATTGGTTAATAATAGTACAATTCAATTGATCGGCACAGATAACCTTAGTATAGTGGGAACAAATCCCGTTGGAACGATCTTCTCGGAGTATTCTCTGCAAAATCCAAAAGCGTGGTCATACATTCAGCCTATTCTCCGTGGAAACGGCGGGTGGGCATTTTTTAATGGTACGCCTCGTGGGTATAACCATATGTATCAGCTTTTGAAAAAAACTGAGGGTGATGATAGATGGTTTAGTCAGTTATTGACCGTTGAGGATACTGGGGCGATTCCGTTGGAGGAAATTGAACGAGATATTGCTACGGGTCAGATGTCCCGAGAAATGGCGAACCAGGAATATTGGTGCAGCTTTGAAATGGGCATTGAGGGTTCGTATTATGTGAATGCTATTCAGAAATGTGAAGAAGCGGGGAAAATAACATCGATTGCACTGGATGAATCTCAGCCAGTTTATACTGCGTGGGATTTGGGCATGGATAATGCAATGGGGATTTGGTTCTTTCAGCGGATCGGCAGGGATATTATGTTTTTGGATTATTACGAGAATAACAACGAGGGGCTTGAGCATTATGCAAATGCATTAAAGGAAAAAGCCGAGGCTCGTGGATATGACTATGGAAATCACTTTGCACCGTGGGATGTTGTCAAACGCGAAAGCAATGGTATCACGGTTCAGCGAAATGCGGAAAAGGTCGGTTTGTTCTTTGAGAAGGTCAACCGTACTGCATCGGTAAACGATGATATTGAAATGGTGCGCCGTAACTTTAACCGATTTTACTTTAATAATGATAATGGCTGCGACTTTGGACTTGCCATGCTGCGGGATTATCACGCTAAGAAAGATGAGCGATTAAGCATAGAAGGTAGGCCGGTATTCCAAGCAAAACCCGAACATAGTCCATCATCGAACTGCGCCGATGCATTTCGTACTGCGGTACGGGCAGACGAGTTGGATATGATCCGTCCGAGTCACTACGGGCAGATTGGGGTGCGTAGTATGATGCCAGGCAAGTCAAACTACATTGGGCAGAAGACTGAGGAGGCTCCGCTTTGGCATACCTTCCGGAAGAGGGACAAAAACAAAAAGAAAATGAAGAGTACTTATTTAACCGCTAAATCTGACTATAAGGTGGGATCATGGTCGAGCTAAAACGATTTAAGCAAGGATATGGAAGTTCGCATTATTGGTTGCGCCAATTTTTTGTGAGACTTCATTGCTTGGGATTATGGGATAAAGTATTTTATAATTGCAAAGAATGGACTTGGTTTAGTTTTTTAAATATGGTTGCTTGCGAATCTTGGTTTTATTTTTTATTTCAAGATGAGAATATAGTCGGCGCAATGTGGTTTAACGAGTTTTCCGATGATTCTTGCTATATGCATATTTGTTCGCTTAAAGGGTATGATTATAAGCTTTGGGACGGTCAAATTGGTAAAATCCTGCAAAATGTTCTTGACAAAAGCGATAATCCATGCTATAAAATAAGAGCGAGGACTTTGCGAAAAGGTCTAGGAAGGTTATACAAAAATTTTGGTTTTAGCCCAGGGGTAAAAGATGCGAATAACGCTTTTATAATAGAGAGGGGGAAATGAATAAATTCCTCTTTATTAACATACCGAAGAATGCCAGTACCAGTTTGTACGAGGCTTTTAAAGATTACGATGCGATGAGATCCGTCACGGAAAGAATGCCCCCGATTCACGGGATGTTTCATCCGAGACACAGAAACTTAGCCTTTGCTAAGGAGAATCTCATCGATTTTGAAAATTTACTAATTATAGGATGCGTGAGAAATCCCTTTGATCGGATAGTCTCGGCTTATGAATTTGCAAGAACAACACAGTTATGGAGAGTATATCAAGACAAAGAACCGGAGTTTCCGGAATTTGTCCAGGCATATTGTGAGAGGTCTAAAGAAGAAGATTTTTTCCATGCTTGGAGTCAAACCAAATGGTTATCGCTCAAAAATAAGATTAGATCAGATATTATTTTAGAATTTGAAAATTTAAAGGAAGACTATGAATCATTAGCCCATGAATTTGAATTAAATCTACCTCAACTGCCACAACTGAACGGGAATTCGCACGAGGCATGGCAAACGTACTATGATAGGGATACCAAGTTTATGGTAATAGATTCCTATCAAGAGGACTTTGAAAATTTTAACTATCGCGAGGAGATTTAAATGAGAAAATTTACAGAAAGATTTCAGCATGGATTTGCATTTCACGGAGGAAAACCACCATCGGGTAGCGCACCTCAAGCACCACCTCCACCACCACCACCGGCTCCCCCACCAACCAAAGATGACGATGACGTTCAGCAAAAGAAAAAAGAAGCACTTGAGCGCAAAAAGTTTGCCAAGGGTCGCGATGATACTCTTTTGAAACAGAAAGGTAATTCGGGATCAACAAGCAAAAAAGTCTTACTTGGTAAATAAGGTGGTACTATGAATAGTGAAATAGCTGAAAAAATAGTTGGTCAGCATAATTCGCTGAAAGGAGAAAGGGAGAACTGGGACACCTACTTCCAAGATATTGCTGATTTTGTTTATCCGCTTAAAAATAACATAACCCAAGAATTCCATCCAGGTGAGCGTAGGAACGAGCATATCCTGGACGGCACTGCCATTGAATCAAATGATAAACTTTCTTCGGGAATGTTCGGTTATATGTGTCCGGCGCATAAACAATGGTTTATTTTCCGTGCAAGGAACCCGGAACTGGCCTCAAGGGAAGAAGTACAGTGGTATTTCTCAGATGTCAGTCATAAGGTTATGAAATACATGTACGAATCTCATTTTGCTCTTGAAATCCATGAGGACTTTCTTGATCTAGGTGGTTTTGGTACAAGCAATCTTTACATTGAGAAAGGAACCGAGACCCCTCTCCGTTTTCAGAATATTCCAATTAATGCTTATACAATCATGGAATCTGCTACCGGTTTGGTAGATGTCTGCAATCACGAATTCAAATTGACTGCACGGCAAGCTGCCCAAAAATTTGGAGAAAAAAATCTCTCTGAAGAAGTAAGAAAAGACCTGGAAGCGGATAAATCTAAAAAAACAGATAAGAAGTTTAGATTTATCCATGCAGTTGCTCCGAGAAAAGATTGGAATCCTAAATCCCTTAACAAACTTCACATGCCGTTTGCCTCGTTTTATATCGAAGTTGATACTAAACATCAGATTAGTGAGGGGGGTTACGATGAAAACCCCTATGTCGTTGGTCGCTTTATGAAAAACTCGGCAGAAGTCTACGGAAGATCACCCGCAATGAATGCTTTAACTTTCATTAAAATGCTTAATCGCATGAGAGCAACGGTTATTCGTGGCGCAGAGAAAGCAGTCGACAAGACTATAATGGTAAGTGATGATTCCGTAATTAACTTGGATGCCTATAATGGCGATCCTGGTGGGATGATGTATGTCCGTGGATCACGGTGGGAAAACAGACCACAAGTCCTGGATACCCGTCCCGATGTCTCAATCGGTCTTGAAATGATCGAGAGAGAACAGGTAACTATAAGGAATATGTTCTATAATGAAATGTTTGATGCCTTGGCCAATAAGAGTTACATGACAAAAGCTGAAGTTCTTGAAAGAGTTGATCTTCAGATGACATTGTTTGCTCCGATTCTTGCACGGGTTCAGTCCGAGAAACTTTCACCGATACTTCACCGTTGTTATGGTATTCTCGACAGACAGGGGCTTTTGCCTCCAGTTCCGGAAATACTCAAATCAAATCCTGGATATGAAGTCCAGTACACCGGTAAACTTGCACTTGCATTAGATGAACTGGATGTTTCAGCATTCCGCGAAACAATGATGGAATCACAGGCAATGTTTGAAATGGATCCGTCAGTTGCAGATAACTTTAATCCGGATAATGCTTCACGAGGCATTGCCTTGAGAAAGGGAGTCCCAAAAGAGTTCATGCGTACAATTGAAGAGCGTGACGGTTTAAGACAGGCAAGAGCAGAGAAACAAGAAGCGGCAGAGAAGATGGAAATGATTAATAAAGGTGCAGATGCCGCGAGTAAATTACAGAAAACAACCGAACCTAATTCACCATTAGAAAATGTAGGTGGTGCGTTGGGTGGTGGTGGTCAACAATAGATACGAGTCAAAACAAAAAAAAGGAAACCGTGATGAACGATGAATTAGCGTTAACACAACTGGGATTGGATGAATTGTTAATCAATGATTCCCCCGCAGTAACGGACTACGAAATCGTAGTCGATCCGAATACCAAAGAACCTAAATTGGCATTGAAAGGTAGTGCCGGCGGAATTGCCGGAGCAGTTATCACAGTAGGAGTGCAGGGAACTGCCACTATTACTTGTGCTATTCAACTTAATGATGCTGCCGGAGCCGCTATGGCAATTATCGGTCAAGTTCCATTTTGGTTGACAAGTGATGCAGCAGGTCTGACCCTAGAAGGAACTGGGCCAGATTCAATTGCATCCGGTACTGATGGATTTATCGTTGTTAATGGTGAGGATTCCGTTATCAGTGGTATTGCAGTATCAGAAGCAGATGGCGATATTGACATTGCTCTTACAAAGACAACTGTTGATACCATGTATTTGAATATTGGACTTCCTAATGGGAAAATCGTTACAAGTGGAGCAATCACGTTCACATCAACTACATAAAGTAGTTAACATCGTAGGACTGTACCGAGCAGATTTTCAAAACCTCGGTATAGATTCTATGAATTTATTAAACGGAGATACGTGGACTCTGAATGATTGGTATATGTGGTATCCTTGGATGGATCCACAACGAATATATGAATTACACGACGAGTCCACAATCTCGACACTAGAAAATAGATATAAAGGAAACTGGAAGAAAGCGAATAAAGACTCTGGTGCAAAGATAATTAAGAGTTATGACCTTAACTATCCAGATAACGCACAGAGTTGCACTATAAATATTATGATTTTAGATGCGATTGATTATGATGAGATAAATATATTTGGAGTCTGCATGTTAGGCATGGCCCATGAGATTTATGTTTCCGGTTTAATTGAAGCTATTGAGATAGTAAGAAAGAAAGGCGTAAAAGTAAATTGCCTTTATGAAAAAGAATGGAGAGAATTTATAGAGAAGAATAATCCGAAGAAACAAAAAAAGTACTTAAAGTAACCGAAGGAACCATTTTATGAGTGAACAAATGAAGGAAGAGCAGCAAGCACAAGAGGACATGGATACTTCTTATGACATTGTGTTTTCCGGACATCACGGAGAAAGAGTATTAGAAGACCTTTATCGTTTTTGTGGTAAAGATTCAAAATGCGTTATGCGTGATCCATATGACACATATCTTGCCTTGGGGATGCGAACACCATCCCTTTATATAGAAGAACGCTTGAATGGGGAACGATCCACAGTTAAGCAAGGAAACAAGCCGAGTAATTACAAACAACCAGAAGGAGACAAAGATGTCAACAAAGTACACAATTAAGGGCAATGAGATTCATCGTAATGATGAACTGGTTGCGACCGTAGTAGATGGGAAAACTATCATGGAGAAAGGACAGGAAAAGTATCTGATCCCCGCATCCAAGATGGCAAAGACCGTGATTAAAAATCTAAAAGCAGCACCGACTGCCAAGGAAGAACCTAAACCGTTCTTGCCTCCGAAAGAAGAGCTGGCTGAAAAGAACGAGGCATCGACGACCTTTGTTCCGAAAAGCGAAGAACCAATTGAAACCGATGCGGTTACTGCCCCGACTGATGCGGAATTGGTAAAAATGCTAATTGAGGATAACAAAAAACTCACCAAGGACATCAAAGACCTTCACAACGGTGTAAAGGTTGCTATTGATCCGGAATTAATTGCCCCCGCCATTCGCGTCAAGCGTAAAGGTCAGCATAATCCTTTTGGATGGGATGAGTTGCCCGGTGTCCCCCCTTGTCCCGATGGAGGAGAAGAAGGTACTAAACATCCCGATGTAATCGACTGGGCTGAAAAGTACTATCCGGAATTAGCGGAAGAAGTTTATGAAAACTTTAATGTCGCCAAACGGTTCCTTGCAGCAAGAGCAGCAAACAGGAAGAAGAAAAAAGATTACGCTAACTATAAATAATCTAAACAAACCGAAGGAGAAATTATTATGAAGAACCTATTTTTTTACGATGCACCGGACGACGATGGTGGTGCTAATGTTGGCACTATGACTGACTTCATTGTCAACCCCGAGGGTAACTTCGCATCAGACTGGAAAGCATCTCTTGGGGAGGATGTCCGTGGCAGCATGGAGGGAGTAGATACCTTCAATGATATGGTCACGCAAATCCATCAAAGCAAAACTAATCCTCCCAAGACTACCGGTCTTGCCGACGACAAAGGTATGCTCCAGGAAAACTGGCAGTCTCAGTTCCCCGAATTGGCAGAAAACGCAAGTATGAAAAACTTCAAGTCAATCGAAGGAATGGCGAAGAGTTTGATCAATGCGAATAAAATGGTTGGTAAAAAGCTCGCACCAGGAGAATTTGTTTCTGATGAGCATAAGAAGGAATTCTACCAGTCAATGGGAGTTCCGGAAAAAGCTGAAGATTATGGAATGGTGCAGCCGGAGAATCATCCGGAAGGAATGCCATACGATCAAGAACAGGTAAATTGGTTCGCCAATCAAGCATTGAAGTATAATCTCACTCCGGAACAAACATTAGGTTTGCGTGGTGAATTTTACGACATGCAGAAAAATGCTTGGGAGAACGGAACTGGTGAAATTGAGGGTAGTCTCGATGCAGAACGCGAAGAACTCAAAACTGAATGGGCAGACAAGTACGACCATAATTTAGAAATGGGTGCTGCTGCTCTTGAGAAGATTGACGGATTCGAAATCGCCAAGGAATTTGGACTTGAGAAGATTCCAAAATTTGCTAAGTTCATGTATGCCTTGAGTCAGACAATGGGAGAAGACTCCCTTGTGAGTATAGGTCAAGGCGCAGCAGCAGAAACGGTGGAAGCAATCAAAGGAAAAGTCTCTGAACTGCAAGCCCATCCAGGATATCAAGACCCGAGTCATCCCGAATATCAAAACATACAAAGGAAAATTACTGGATACTTTGAACAGATGTATCCTAAAGGAAGTTAAAAAACTCTCCTCCCTTGGTTGCCCCGTTCCCTGTTTAACTATAGGGGGCGGGGTTCTTTTTTGCAGGATTTTACCAAAGATTGGCGAATTTCGCAAAAATAGCTTGATAAACTAAAACAATTATGCTAACATAAGTTTAGATCAGATAATTCTGCTTTAGCGGAATCTGGCAATTTTATTTTTGTCAGAAGACCGGACTACCGATAATCTTCTAATTATTTTTTCGTATTTTAAATCGTAAATTTAACAGGAGACTATTATGTCTGTATACATTGAAACTGCCTTTAGGGAACAATATAGTAATATGATTACTATCCTTTCTCAGCAAAAAGGCTCAAAACTTCGTGATAAAGTTTGGGTAAAAACTGATCAAGCTGAACGAGTATTTTTCGAACAGATTGATGAAGTTGACTACCAGGAAATCACAGAACGTCACGGCGACACCCCGATTATGAGTACTCCTCATCTTCGCAGGGCAGTCACACCTCAAGATATTGAATGGGGCGACATGATTGACAAGCAGGATAAAGTTAAAATGCTCATCGATCCAACCTCTTCTTATTCTATCAATGGATCTTACACTCTCGGTCGTGGGCTTGATGATTTTATCATCGCAGCAGCTACCGGAACTGCATATACTGGTAAACGTGGAACTACTGCCGTAGCACTCCCATCTACTCAGAAAGTTGCGGTTGACTTGGGTGGAGCAAACATTGGTCTTACTATTGCAAAACTGATTGCTGCTAAATCCCTCTTCGGAGTGAATGAAGTGGACATCGAGCATCCAATGAACAAACTTTGTTACGTTTGCGCCCAAGAACAGAAAGATGATCTGTTGGCAACAACTCAGATAACTAGTTCAGACTATGCTGCGGTTAAAGCTTTGGTTGATGGTGAGGTTTCTCGTTTCATGGGATTTGACTTTGTTCAAACTCAGCGCACGGGACATGATTCAGCGACAGACATCCGTACCAACTTTGCATTTGCTAAGTCCGGCCTCGGATTGAATGTCAATATGGATATCACTACTAACATTGGCGTTGATCCAGGTAAGAAATTCAACGTTCGTGTTTATCTTTGCTTGAGCGCGGGTTCAACTCGTGTTGAAGAAGAGAAAGTGGTTCAAATTCTATGTGACCAAAGTCCTGCCTAATCGCAGATAATGGGGTTATTTATTTAGCCCCTTAATTTTTAATTTAAACAGGAGATTTTTAAATGTCTATTACAACTCAAGAATCAATCGAGTATGATAAAGTTTATACAGATGTTCCACCTACTAAGTTGGATACTGCGACTTGGAAAGGTCGTGTTCGGTCTATGTTCGTTTCTCATACCCAGGACGGAGTAGGAGATATCGGAAGTTCAGTTGCACTGTGCAAACTTCCTGCCGGAAAAGTTCGTCTTCTCGGTAAACTTTCAGCACTGTATATTAATTGGGTCACAGGAAGTGAAACAGTTGATATCGGTTGGGATGCTTATACTGATGAAGATGGTGATACTGTAACTGCTGACCCTAATGGGTTAGATGCTGCCGTTTCTGTTGAAACTGCCGGATATTTCCCACTATGTAGCGTACAGGTTGGACTTGATGCAGGAACATATGTCTTTGAAAGCAAGGACGGTGTTACTCTCAGAGCAACAAGCCCAACAGTAGCATTAGCGAATGGTGATACTCTTGCCGGAGTCATCTACTACGTTACTGACTAATTTTCCCCTTCGGTTTGTGGCAGTTGCGGTAAGAGATTTATTTCGCTTATCGTAGCTGCCCTTTTTTAAATAAAAGGAGAGAAGCATGTCTAAAGTATCTTTATGTAACCAGGCACTAAGAAGAGTGGGAGAGCAAACCATTCAGTCCTTAGACGAAGAATCCAAGAACGCAAAACTTTGCAATGAAATGTACGATCAAACCGTTGAAGAAGTACTTCGCGCACATAACTGGAACTGCGCTTTATTCCGCACCGAACTTGCCCAAGATTCCACCTATGATAAACATGGATGGGAATACGCATATCCGCTCCCTAATAATCCCAAATGCCTTCGTGTCCTCCGCATGGAAGATACAGAATATGAATGGGTAATTGAAGGGCGCATGTTAAAAACCGATGAAGGAACCGCAAAAATTCTTTACTTGGGTAATCCCGATGATCCGGATGACCTTGACCCTCTCTGCCGAAAAGTGATTTATTTAGAACTAGCACTTGCTATGGCATATTCTCTTGTTGAGAATGGAACGCTATTAAATGTAATTGCCGAACAGTTAGGTAAAGCTTGGTCAGATGCCCGTGGATTTGATGCCAACGAAGGGACTCGCATGGAGGCTCATAAATCTGTATGGTTGGATTCTCGTAGACAAGGAATAAATGCCGGTCAAGCGCGTAACAATGTGAGGTAATAATGTCAACTCCTGTTCTAACTAGCTTCGGTGGTGGCGAATTATCTCCTTTACTTGATAGGCGCACCGATATTGAAAAATACCACACCGGCTGCAAACAACTGGAAAACTTCTTTGTTCTATCTCAAGGCGCAGCAACTCGTCGTCCCGGGACAGAATATATTGATACTGTTAAAGATTCCGATGATGCTACCCGAATCGTTGAATTTGCACGGAGCAATGCTTTATCCTACGTTTTAGAATTTGGCGAAAATTATATCCGTGTTTTCACTTCGGGGGCGCAAGTAGATATTGAGGTTGGAGATTTAGCTGCGTATAATGCAGCGACCTCTTACATTCCAGGTGACTGGGTTTCAAGTGGTGGAGCCGCTTATTATAATATTCAAGCGGGTATTGGTCACGCGGTAAATGACACAGACTACTGGATTACACAGGCTCCCTATGAAATTTGGACACCGTGGACTGCTGCGGAGGCTTTTAAGCTTAAAGCGGTTCAGAGTGCTGATACTATGTATATTGTCCATCCGGATCACGAGGTTCACAAATTGACCACTACTGGAGCAGCAGATTGGACACTTGAAAAGGTTGACTTTGTATACCAGGCATTCAAGGATGAAAATATTGATACTGAGAAGAAAATGGGAATTACAGTTACGACTGCGAATACTCCCAGTACATGGCAAGATGGGGTTAGTTACCCCGAGGATGCGTTGGTTGATCAAGGCGGGACAATTTATAAAGCCGATAGGGATATTAGTGAATATGAAGATTACACGAATCCGGCAACTGCGAATGCCCCTTGGACTGCCACTATAGCCACAATAGATTTTACAAAGGGAACCCTGGTTACAGGAGTCTCATTTAACGAAAATTTCACTGGGGATGATGTTGGCAAATATATTTTGATTAAGACTCCGAGAAAAGATACTTCGATTACGAGTACACTTATCGCTGCATCTGACACCTCCGATGAGTTGGCAGTTAAAGGAACTTGGAATTTAATTACTCACGGAACGTGGAACGGCACAATTGAACTGCAACGCTCTTACGATGGTGGAACAAATTGGGTAATGGCTCGCACTTATTCTTCTGATAGGGATAATAATGTTAAGGATGACGGAGAAGAAGAGGTCGATGGAGTCCTTTACCGAGTTGAATATATTTTAGATGATGGTGGACGGGTTAAGGTCGACTTGAATGTTGAAGATCCTTACAATTTTAATATTTATAAGATTGTCGACTATACTAATGCATGGTTGGTCACTCTTCAGATGATGCAAGACGAGACTGCCCCCGCAAACTCTGCCTATCCACACACTTCAATTACTGCTACTTATTCAGCATGGGCATGGGGCGCATGGGGTGGTGAATATGCATATCCTCGTTCAATAGCATTTTACGAAGAACGTTTATGTTTTGGTGGGAATGCAGACCAACCGCTAACCATTTGGTTGACTAAAATCGCAGACTATGAAAATCTGACAACTGGAGTATTTGATACTTCTGCACTGATTTACACACTTGCATCAGATAAAGTGAACGCAATTCTATGGATGGTCCCTCATAATAAATTATTGATCGGGACAAACGGGGATGAATGGATCATCGGATCAAATAAGAACGGTGAACCCATGACACCTGTAAATACCTCCGCGAAACGCCAAAGCACATATGGTAGCGAAGATATCCAGGCAATCGCCGTTAATAATATTATATTTTTTGTTCAGCGCGGTGGTCGTAAGGTTCGTGAAATGGCATATGACTACCAGTCTGAATTGTATCAGTCCCCGGATATGAGCATTATGTCTGAGCATATTACCGAGACTGGCATTATAGATATTAAGTTTCAGCAGAATCCGTACCCTATTTTATGGTGTTTAAGGACAGATGGTGTCCTTGCAGCCTTTACCTATGAGAAGGAACAACAGGTTTTTGCATGGCACAGACACGATATAAACGGCACGGTTGAAAGCATCGCGGTTATACCGAATGAAGCAAGTGACGAGTTGTGGGTTTCAGTTGAAAGACTGCTTACGACTGCCACTTATGTCAGATACCTTGAACGGTTCACTACAATGGTCATTCCGGACTCAATTGAAGAATCATGGTTTGTGGACAGTGGACTGGAGTACGACGGTGGGGATGATATCCTTGTTGGTGCAGCCGGACAGACTGCGGACACACCATTTGCGTTCAGCATCGCAGGACATGGATTTACCGATGGAGATAAAATTAGAGTTTTAGCCGATCCTGCTCAACCCACAGTTGCGGAAGCGTTCCCCTTCTTAAATGAAGTATTCACCGTTTATGGTGTAGCGGGAGCAGTATTCAAGATTCAGAATGAGCCAGGAAGCGCAAACTGGTCTGCCGCCGATGCGGGACACGGGTATAATTTTCATTATCTAGCTTTTCAGAAAGTGACAAAAACCATTACTGGATTGACCCATTTAAGATTTAATACGGTTAAGGTTATAGGCGATTATACCTTGCTGCCGGATGAAGTTGTTTCTGCGGGAAGTGAGGTTGCTTTAGATACTTATGTGAACAAGGCACTGATAGGATTAGGCTATACAAGCACACTTCAGCCGATGAATATTGAGTCTGAGTTAGCAGATGGTGGATCACAAGCGCGTAAAAAACGTGTTGCCCAAGTAGTCCTCGCGGTACATAAAAGCGTAGGTTTCTCACTAATAACCATTGACGATAGAGAACTGGAAATGGAAGCACCCTTCCGCATAGCAAGTGATCCCATGGACGAAACAACTCCCTTGTATTCCGGCTATAAGAAGTTAAAGTACGAGGGTGGTTACGATGAGGAAGCGGGAGTCATTGTCACGCAGGATGTTCCGCTTCCATTAACCATACTTATGATCCAGTTTTGGTTGAGGACATATAACTAATGAAAAATCGAAGGGAAAACGATGAAAAAATTACAAGTGAGGATGTTTAAGGAAGATGATTTTAAGGAATTAGTGGATTGGGTAATTAAAATAAAACAAATTATACCCGTTTATCTGTGTCTACCTGGAGTAGGTGCTTTGGTTGTAGATGATGAAGGAAAGAAGTACGGGTGCGGATTTTTATATTTAAGCACAGATACACCTGTTTCAGTTTTAGAGTGGGTACATTTTAATCCCGAATGCACGGCAAGAGAAAAAGTTATGGCACTAAAATGTATATTGACTAGTTTAGAATGTTGCGCTAAAGCTGAAGATCATCCAATGATGTTCGCGGGAAGTGCTTCAAATGGGATAACGAAGATATTTGAAAGAGCGGGATGGACACCAACAATTAAAAAAATGACACATTTAATAAAGATTTTAAAATAGGAGCAGATTATGGGTATAATAGCGGGAACGGCAACGGCATTGTCTACAACTTTAGGCATTATTGGCGGGGCACTTGGAGCAACTGCGGGAGCGGTTGGGTCTGCTGCAACTGCCGTAGGCGCGGGACTCGGAGCGACTGCATTCACTGTTGGGGGTCAAGCGGTAACATATGGAGCATTAGCGGGAACGGCAGCAACTGTTGCGGGGACTGCTACAAGTGTTTCAACTTCTGTATATTCCGGTTACCAACAACAACAACAAGCACGGGCGCAAGGGAAAGCACAAGAAGCAATGGCTAGTTATAATTCCCAGGTCGCATCTAATGCTGAAACCGCAGCAAACCAGGGGGCAAAGGCTGAAATAAACGCGGCAGAAGAGCGGACAGACCGTCAAAAAGCACAAAACAAGCGTTTAATGTCTCGGCAACAAGCTTTGATGGGTGTTAGCGGGACAATGGGTTCCGGAACAAACATTTTACTTGAAGAAGATCAGCTTGCAGAAATGAAACTCCAAGAACTTGATATCATGCATCAAGGAGAATTATCTGCCCGTCAACATAGACTACAGGCAATGGGACATGCTTCAGAAGCAATGGGTTCCCAATTCCAAGGTCAACAGGCAAGATCGGGCGCAAAATCCCGTGGTCGTTCTGCAGTTGCCGGTGGTTGGTGGGGCGCAGCGGGTGCAGCGGGAAAAGGATTGAGTGGTGGTTTATCCTCTTATATGAAATCATCAAGCACTATTCCTGGGGCAACAAGGTCAAGTAGTTATCACGATCAGTTCAACACCGGATAAAGGAGAGAGAGATGCCAAATATTCCAACCGCATACGCACAGAAAGAAGCAGTCCCTGGGGGCAGTGTTGCTCCTAAAATGGGAGAAAAATTGAGTATTCATTCAATGGATGCTCCGTATGAATACGCAATTCAAGGCGCAAAGCAAATTGGTGCATTGGGCAATAAATTCGGGAATGAAATTGGGAAAATGGGCAATGATGTATATAAGTATATCGCGAAGCAAAAATCCATTGCGGATAAAGACCAATTCATGAATGCGAAGGATGCCTATATGGAGGACAGATCAGCCTACCTATCGGGGCAACTCGAGGCATTAACTGATGAGCATGGTGTTTATGTTCCCGCTTCTTATGCAAAAGATTACCAAGCAACTGGTTCAACTACAAGAAGGAATTTGCAAGAATCACTAGGGTTAACGGAAGACCAATTTGGAATGTTCAATAAATGGGCTAATCACTTCGACTCCGGTCAAGAAATCAAAAATAGAGAAACTCGGGTAGGATTGGTTCGTGACAAAACCGCATCAAGCTTAACCACAAGGGTGGACAAGGGAGTTGAAGACGGGGACATGTCCGAGGTAATAACTGCAATAAAACTCAGAGCAGAGCTTGATCCTAAGTGGGCATTAACTTTAGAACACGATCTAAACCAGGCAAACACGACCATTCGGTATAATGAGCAAGTCGATACAATACGGACTAACCCCAATAACTACAAAGTTCCGGAAGGGCTATTTTCTCCCGAGATGGAAGAAAAACTAAAGATTGTACGTCAGCAGACTATTCGCCAAAATGAATTTAATGAAAGAGTCCGTAGGGGTGATGCAATGGACGAGTTGGATAATAAAATTGATGATCTTACCGCAAGTGAAGATTATGTTAAAGCCATGAATGATGATGATTTCACCAAAAAGGAAAAGGCGGGATTTAAGGAAGATATCACTGCTATGAGACTCAAAAAATCTAGGCATTATGTTAAACTTGACTTTGATACTTTACAAAATGACATTGACTTATATGACCCAACAACAGACCCCCACAAAGAAAAACAACAAACGATAATGACTTCAATATCGAAGTTCCCTGCGCCACAACGCAAACAAGCACGGGCATGGATGGCAGCACAAATGAAGCGATATGAATCGGTCGCTAAACTTACACCTGTTCAAACAAAACTTAGAACAATGCTCCAAGATAAAGTACTGCACGAGTTCGGATGGGATAAAAAGAGTAAGGGGTTTATTGGGGGTGGGTATCAAGTGGGTAATAAAACATTGTATAAAGGTTTTTTTCAAGGTTGGTTTGAGGATGATTTCAAGCCTAAAGAAGAATATAAGATAGATCAGACAAAAACGTGGGCAGCGGTTGCCAATGTTCTGCAAGGATTTGATAATTGGAGTGCTGCCAACCAGGGTTGGGACGGGGAAGAGGGTGCAAAAAAGATGGAAGAACTTAACGCACCGTACGCAGCGGCACTGGAGCAAGAAAATATCATAAATACATACACCCCCAAGGCCGCTAAAAGAAAATATAAGCAATCAAATTTAGAATATACTGCTAGAAGGAAAAACATGTCAATAGAAGAATTAAAAAAACAACTGGGAGTTGAATAATGCCTATTGATTTACTAGATCAGCAAAAAGAAGAGCAAGAGCGAGATAAGCCAATAGACTTGTTAGATCAGCAAATGACAGATAGGCGCATGGCAATTGCTGCAATGATGGACTATAACAAAGACAATGGCAATGAGGCCAGGGCAACTGCTATAAATTCTTTATACTTCAATCCTATGGACGGAGGCGGCAACGCATACTTCGGAACGGATGGTGCAACCCCAAACCCAATGCAACGCACCGAAGAACTAAAGAAGGTTGTTCAACCGTCCGATGCTGATGTTCCGGACATGGCAGAAGTCATCGCAAATGGTGGGAGCGTAATTCAAAATGTTGAGGATGAGGCACAGACTATCGCGGATAAGCCTCAAGAAGAGCGCGGAGTACTTCAAAAAGTATGGGATGCCTGGGAGACTGGTTACTGGGACGATAAGCAAGTCGAATATTACAAACGCATGAATAAAGATTTTTATCCGGATATTGGGGAGGAAATGCTTAAGGGTCAAATGGCGACCGAAACAAAGCGTAGGCAGTTTGTAATGAAAACAGGAATTGACATTACATTAACTGATTTGAATCCAAATATCGGTTTAACTTTAGACATGATCGGGATTGATACGGATATTAATGTTTCAACATCCGGAATGATTCCCAAGGCTTACCAACGCGGGATGCAAGGCGTTAAAAGGGGAATGGTTGGCGCAATGAACGTAAGTGCGTTAGACCTATTAAATGCACCGTTTCTTGCCAAGGACTACGTTTCCGAGCAAGTCAGTAAATATACCGGTATCGAATTATTGAAGTTTAATCCTGTAGTTCACGGCGGGACAAAATTGGGACTGGATAAATTATCCTTTGGAGCATTAAATCCATCAGTACAGAAAAGACTTGAATATGATATTTCCTCTTGGATGAAAGCAGCGGAGGTTCCTAAATCGTTCCGCGAAGACTGGGCAGCAAATCAAGGGAAATTATGGTGGAGGCCGGATTTTTGGGCAAACTTTATTTTAGAATCCGGGCCAACGATGACATTGAACATGATGTTAGGTGGTCAAGCAGCATCGGCACTGACCGGAATGGCATCGGTTTTTGGATATGGTGCGACATCCGCAATTGCCGAGGCAGCAAGTGAGTCCGGCGGGGCAATGATAGAAGCTAGGGAAAAGGGTGGAACTGAAGAACAAATACGCAAAGTAGGTTCTCAAGTGTTTAAGCATAACGTTGTTCTAAATACAGTTCAGAATAGTTTCGCGTTTGGTACTGGCAAGATGAGCCGGATGATTAAGAATCCTTTATGGAAAGGTGCGTTGGTTGGTACTGCAATGGCAAGTGAAGGTGAAGTTGAGTTGAGACAGGATGAATTTGTTAAAGAAGCTATTGCTACCATTATAACCCATGAATCAGTAAATATTGATCCGTTCTACTACCCAAGGTGGTTTAAGGGACTGATGAACAAAGAAACTAGAGATGTCACCATCATGTCAACGCTAATGGGCGCACTTGAACCTATTCAAGGAAAACTCCAGGACATGAGACAACAGGCACTTGAGGGCAAAGTAAAAGCAGCAGTACTGGACATGATTGAAAACTATGGTAAAAGCAAGCTTGCCGAAATGGTTAAAAACTTTGAGAAGAAAGAAGAGTTGAATACTTTTGATGCTGAGAGGTACGATATTATCAAGAATCAAGGTGAGAAAAACCTTGAAACGGTCATCAATGAACTGGAAATGGTCGATGCTAAAGAGGATGATGTAAAATATGATGAAGAGACAATGAGCGGAATCCAGGAAGACTCCTCTATTGGAAAAGAAAAAAAGGCTGAAATCTCAAGCATTCCCGATCCTACTGAACGAGCCACACCGGAACTCATCAATAAAGTCATTGAGAAGATGGAAGATATTGGATTGAGAAAAGCCGATGCAGAAAAGATTAGAGAAATATATAACCTAAAAAAATTAAGTAAGGCTGAAGCGGTTGCCTGGGAAGCGGCACTCTCAAATGCACAGATACAAGGCATGGAAAAAGAAGCGTTAAGTATTGCAGAGAGAGTCTTAGCTGATCCCGCGAACAACTTGATTACAATGACCCAACACGCTGCATTTGTTTTGCGTGAAGCACAACTTCAAAATGAGTTTGATAGTTTACAGAAAGAGATTAGGCAACTACGAGAAGATGGTAACAACGACCTTGCAAAAAGCAAACAAAAAACGTCTGATTCTATTTTAGGTGAGATAGATACCATAACTCGTGCAAGCATCGAGGGTGGTTCCGCAATGGCAAGGGCATTTAATTTCCGGAAGATTCGCATCAACCGTGAAACCTTCAGCAAAGAAGCAATGGTGCAGCAAGCCGAAAACATGAAGGGCAAAAAACTCACGGAGAAAGAAGAAAAGGTATTTGATGACTTGAACAAGGTAATTGAAGAAAAAAATAAACTTATAAAAGACCTGGAGGCACAGTTAGAAGAAGAGCGTAATCAAGCTGATGGAGAAGAGTTTATAGATGAAACTGCGGCTCACCTTAAAAAAAGTAAGAAGAAGCGTAGTAAAAAAGCTATTCAAAGCAGAATTGATGCAGCAAAAGAAAGAATTCGTGCTGCGGGACACCGTGCGTTTAGTGGAATTGACCCTACACTTGCTATGGATATTGCCGTCATCGCAGAGGGACACATAGAACAAGGGATTAAAAAATTACCCGAATTGATGAAGCTTCTTGAAAAAGAACTTCCCGATTTCTCTACGCAAGATATACTTGATGCATTTTCGGGCAAGAGCAAAAAGAAAGTTGCTAAGACTTTAGATGGTGTTGGTAAATTAGTTAAAGAATTGAAAAAGCAAGCAAGAGTCCAGTCTGATATTATAGATGGATTTGAGGGCATATTTGCACCGGATACTACCGGAGAAGCAATGTCTGCCGAAGTGTTGAATCTTGGAAACAAACTGCAAGAATTGAAAAACTTAAATGCCGAGATGCTTGGGGATGTTAAGGCTAAAGAAATTCAAGGTAAAATTGACCACGTTAAGGATTTAATCAAACGGCAGCACCGCGATATCAAAAAGACTAAAACGATTAACTCGGCTCAAGTCCAGGAACTTCAGCAAGCACTGACCGATGTTACCGAATCAATGAATATGACCGATGAGATTCAACGCATTGAGTCCCTCGGAGTTTTACCCGTAACTGATGCCGGAACACCAAAAGGTCAGACCAACGCCCAGTTAAAGGCAAGATTAGCTGAATTAACACAATGGGAAAATAAATGGCAAGAACTGGAAAATGCAAAGAAAAAAATATTTACTGATCCGGTAATAAAGGCTCCTACCCCCAAGGGACTGGATAATTTAACAAACGCCATACAGGCACTTAAAAACCAATACGCTTCAGTTGAAAAGAACCGACAGAAGGTTAATGACTTGGCTCAACGCTTAAATGAGGTACAGGACTTTTTAGTTAATCAGCACAGGAAAATCAAAAATAAGCAACCTGTAAACTCTGACGAGGTAGCACTGGCGCAGCAAAAATTAAATGAAGCAATTTCACTTATGAATACTATTGATAAGATTCAAGAGTTGAGTGAAGCTATGGAAGTGTACAAGGAAGGTGACCCCGAGGTCGAGTTTGGAACTCATAATGTAGGAGATTTAAAAAATCCCACACAACTTGCAAATATGATGACTCCCGAAGCTAGGAAGAGCGTGTTGAGCGAACAGTTAAAAAAGGCTAAGTTGGAACTATTCCAGGCTAGGAGACACGCAAAGGTTAAGATCGGAGAACTCGATCCGTTGACATTAGGTAAGGGTATAGAAATTCTTGGTGGTACAATGATGGCAGCTACACTTTCTTTGGATTTAGGCGCAGTACTGAGACAGGGCAAGATGACAGTAACCGGGCATCCATTCTTATCTGCTCAAACATTAGCAAAAGTTCTGAATATGCAGAAGACTGGAATATATAATAAAAAAGCTATGCAAGATATGTTTGATGAGTTTATGAAAGCAATGTACGACCATGACCATTATACTGACTGGGCAAAACATAAACTTGCACTGACCGATCCTATTGAGGGAATTACCAAAAAAGAAGAGGGATTTACTAGCGCAAACTTAATTGAAAAGATTCCATATTACGGGACTAACTTAATTAAGGCTAGTGAAAATGCCCATATCATGTACTTAAACACTATTAGAATTGCACTATATGAAGATTTTGTAAGCAAATTGCCATCCAATCTAGACCCTGTTCGGGCAGACGAGGTTAAAACCGCATACGCAGCATATATAAATAGTGCTACCGGTCGCGGTACGCTTCCAGGGCAGTTTGAAAAATCGGCTCAAACCTTGACCAGGATATTCCTTGCACCCCGTTGGGCATGGAGTAACTTTCAAATGGCGGGATTGACTCCTCAGAACTGGAAATTGTATTATAACAATCCCGAAATGAGAAAACAGATGATAAAGGATTACACTGCTTTTATAACTGCGAGGGTGGCATTTTTAGCTATTGGCGCAGCCGGTGGTGGAGAGGTTTCCTTGAATCCCGAAAGTCCCGATTTCTTGAAGTTAAAGATTGGAGACACCCGCATTGATCCTTGGGGTGGAATGATTCAACCCGCTAGACTAATATTAGGAATGGCATGGATTGCGAAGCAGCAGTGGACTGGAGAAAGGAAGAAACGCGCCACTGATAAACTAATGAAGCAACTGGCAAGATACATGTTCTATAAAACCAATCCTCTAGTTGGATTTGGGACTGGATTTATAACAAGAGAAGATGTAATAGGAAATCAAATTGAATGGTATGATAATTGGAAATATTTTACCCCTATTATAATTCAATCAAGTATTGACATTAGCAATGACCAGGGTTTTAGCGGTTGGCTATGGGGAGTTCCGGCAGAATTTTTCGGACTAAATGTATCCGCATATCCCGATAGAAACAAGAAACCCCAGTTCTTTGGGTATTGACTTGTAAATGAGCGATTTAATGCTATAAATAAACACAGGAGAAGACCATGACAGTACCAAGTACAACTAGAATCGCAACCTACAATTGTGACAACGCACTGACCGCGTTCGCATTCACCTACCCATTTTTCGCAAGTGGTGACCTTGTGGTAACCCTAATCACCGTGGCAGACGGGACTGAGTTAGTCCTGGTAGAAGGTGCGGGAGCAGGTAAATATGAAGTTTCTACAACTGAAAACTCCTATCGTGATGGCGGGACAGTTACCGTTGGTACAACCTACTCAAATCTATATCAGATTCAGATCGAGCGGGTCGTTGATATTACCCAGGATACCGAGTACGACAAATATGATGCGTTTCCGGCACTGACCACAGAAGATGCTTTGGACAGACTTACCATGATAGATCAGCAGTTGGAAGATGAGCAGGAAGCAGATGATGCAAGGTGTATACATGTTGATACTGCCTCAGAGATTGATGGTATAGATGAGAAGACTTCCTCTGTATCGGGGGATATGTTTGTCATGGAAGACTCAGAAGATTCCTTTGCTAAGAAGAAGGTTGATGCCGATAATATGCCTAATAGTAACACTGTGGCAGTAGGGCTTAATACTGCAAAAGACACCAATGTCTCTACAAACTTATCAGCAGGTACACGAACTGCAACTACTATAGACGTAAACTCATCAGATGGTACTAATGCTACACTCGTTGAAGCTGATACTACTAACGCAGGGATTCTAGGTTCCGACAAGTGGGATGAGGTAGTAGCAAGTACTGCTCATATATCTGCCAATGGTAGTTCACATACCTATATTGATCAGAGTGTTGTTAGTGGAGCAAGTCCTGCATTTACATCTCCTGCTTTAACTACACCTGTTTTAAACACAAGTATAAGCGGTACTGCGTTTCTTGATGAAGATGCTATGGGAAGTGACAGTGCGGTTAAGGTTGCAAGTCAGCAGTCTATTAAGAAGTATGTTGATGACCAAGTATCAGCCGCAGGGAATTGGACGGTAGACGGGGATGAAATTTATTGGGAAAAAGATGCGAATAAAAGTTTAGCCGCAGGGACAGTAAGAATAGGTTATAATGGAACTAGCTCAGACCAAGCAGTCTTTGCTCATTATGATAATTTTAACGTTACTGATTATGCACTAAAACAAAGTGGGTCTACATATTTGAATACCCCAACAGGGAATAATATATTCTTCTCTATAAACAATTCTGTTATAGGAAGATGGGGATCTAATGGAGATCTTTACACCGTAGCACCTACAGATTACTTTGCTACTTCTACTAAGTCGGGTTGGTCTTCGCCTTCAGGAACTATATTTTATAGAAAGTTGGGAAAGCAGGTCAGTGTTTGGTTTTCAATATCAGGAACATCAAATCTCATCAACACAAGCTTTACTTTACCCTATGCTAACACCAGCAGTTTTGAGATGCAGGCGGCAACAGGTAGGTTTACAGACAACAGCTTACCGATATCAACCGCTTGTCGAGTAAGGATTTTGACGAGCAGTAGCACGGTGCTGTGCTACACCAACATGTCGTCCAGCTCTTGGACAGCTACCGGGTCTAAAGCAGTTTTCGGTAGCTTTGTGTACTATACAGATTAATTTTTAAATATAAATATAAAGAGAGGTTATTATGAATGAAGCAATTATAGTTGCTGGAAGAAAAGAGAATTTCGTACCTGCTGAGTGTTTTGTGGCTTTAGAAATGAATTACTGCCTTGATACTACAAGACTCAAGGGTGGATTCTATCGTGGCAAAGCAGACCAAGCTAAAATCAAGATGGCAATTTATCCTAACAAGGAGGCTTGCGAACAGGGTGGTACTAATCTAAATGAAGTCACACTAAATCGTGATGACGTTAGTTCTAATCCCGAACTTGCGGAACATGTTGGGGCAATCTTTGCAATCCTTAAAGCAGAACTTGCAACAGAACTCGGTGGAGTAGTTGAAGAGTTAAACTTCCCCGTAATTGAAGAACCAGTATAAATAATAAAACAGGAGAAATAAGATGGGCGAATTTAAGATTAGTGGAGTTAGTGTCTTTGCGGATACTACAATTGACAAAGCAGGATCAGTTCTAAGTAATGCTATTAATATGTCATTGCTTAAAG
>Ga0222628_1000259_pt1 | contig 25107 bp, 44 predicted proteins | sample AntAcemetageno95_FD_179860 | JGI IMG/M metagenome (GOLD analysis project Ga0222628, IMG submission 179860) | Saline water microbial communities from Ace Lake, Antarctica - #95 | ecosystem: Environmental > Aquatic > Non-marine Saline and Alkaline > Saline | place: Antarctica: Ace Lake | collected...
AAAAGAGTTACTTACAGTAGCTAACCCAAATAGTTTTACAGTAGCTGCGGACGCTGTTTTAGAAGCAATAGATAGATTACAAGTATTTGATGATGGTACTGTTTACTTATCTATAAATACTGGGGCTGTTAAGTTTGAATTAGACAACAAAAAAAGAACAGAAGAAATATTATGTAGTTACGAAGATGAAGATATGAAATATAAAGCACAGTTTAGAGTAAGTGCTTTAAAGGAACTTTTATCCAGACACAAAGGCGCAATTAATTTTCACTTTGTTGATAATGAAAGTCCAATAAAAATAACTTCAAGTGGACTAGTTCAAATACTAGCGACGGTGGTATAATGGCAACTAGGTTAAAGAGTTTAGCACAAGCTATTAAATTGGAAGCCGATAGTAAATCATTACCTGAACTATTTGAACATACATATTATAAAACTGTTATGGCTACCAATCCACCAAGAATTCCTAAAGTGGATATGTTTAGTCCTAGTTCATTGGGTAAATGTAGTAGAGAGATTTTCTATAGGATTCACGGCACAGAACCAGAACCTAGTACTACACCTGTATTACTTAAAGGTTCTTGGACGGCTATTACTGATACTGGAACAGACAGACATGAAAGAATTCAAGGTACACTTACACAAATGTATGCTCAAGGTATGGACATTACTTGGATTGACGTTGGACGATACATTTTTGAGAAGAAGCCAGAAGGAACATCAGTTGTAGAACGTCAGGGTATGGAAACTAAATTATTGTCAACAATACTGTCTGCAAGATTCTTATGTGATGGTATAGTTATTATAGACGGTAAATATTACTTGATAGAAATTAAAACAATGAATGAACGTAAATGGTCTAAAGCAAAACAAAGTAGAGATATACTACCTCAACATTTTACGCAAGGTGTTGCTTATAGTGTAGCTACTGGTATAAATAATATTTTATACATTTATGAAAACAGAAACAACAGCCAAATAGCTGTATACGAAAAGTTTATTTCTCCAACAAATAAAAAAGCGGTACTTAAAAAAATTAAAGATATTCAAGAGTATAAAAAAATAGAGAAAATACCACCTAAAACTACTGACATTACAAAATGTACTTATTGTGAGTATAAAAATAAGTGTGTAATTGATGGGTATACACCTCCTTTATTTGAGGAGGAAAGTTAAGATGAATAGTGGTAAAAAGTTTGAAGAAGATTTTAGACTAGCTCTTAAAGATAATGAAGCACTTACAAGATTATATGATAACATTGGGGGACAAAGTGGTGTGGCTAACATTTGTGATTTTATTGTTGGTCATTACCCTTATACCTTTTATTTAGAACTTAAATCAACAAATACAGGAACACTACCAATAAAGAACATAAGTAAAAAACAATACGAGGGCTTACTAGAAAAATGTAAATACAAAGCAAATCTTGGTGGATTACTAGTTAAATATGCCCGTTATAACGAACATTACTTTATAGATATAAGGGAAGTAAAACGAGTTAAAGATTCAGGGGCAAAATCTATTTCTTACAACAACATAAAAAACGGAAATATAAAAGTAATACCGTTTCCTAGTATACTAAAAAGAACTAGATTTACATATGATTTTAAAGTCTTTGTTAAGGAGTTGTTGAAAGATGTCAGATATAAAATATAAAGATTATTCATTAGACCCATTTACAATGTCAACGTACAATGAACTTACACTATCTAAACTTATAGTTGCTATGAGTAAAGATGCAGAGTTATTAACAGCTGATAATAGTATTGAGTTAGCTAATAAAATAGTGTTACTTGCTGATGTACAAACAGTTATTATTGAGTTAGTTGGTAGGTCAGAGAATTCGTATACCACAGCTAGATTAGAGGCACAATCTGCTCAGGCTGGTAGATGTAAAGTACGTAGAGACGAGTGGGAATTAGAACATCCAGGCGTTACAAGATACCCCGCAACAGCATACTTTGATGACTTAGCTTTATTAGATACAAAAGAATTGTGGACAGCAGCCAATGAAACAAAAACTACAATGAGTAGATTTAAAAGTTTTAGAGATAACTACGAAACAAAAATAAATGCGCAAAAGAAATTACTTGCATCATTAGAAATGATTAGATATTAGGAGGTAAGATGGCTAAAAAAGATATAGCGAAACAAACAGCTGTTGAACACGCTTTAGCAGCGATTAGAGAAACATACGGACCAGAAAGTATAATGACACTTAAAGATAACGTGGGTATGACTATTGAAAGAGTATCATCAGGTAGTTTACAAGTAGATAAAATACTTGGTGGGGGATACCCTATGGGGCGTGTGGTTGAAATATTCGGGCCTGAAAGTAGTGGTAAGACAACACTTACTTTACACGCAGTAGCTGAAGCACAGAAAAAGTTTCCAAAGAAGGCAGCAGCATTTATAGATGCCGAACACGCATTAGACCCAGATTATGCAGCAGCTTTGGGAGTAGACCTAAATAGACTATTAATTGTTCAACCAGACAGTGGAGAACAAGCATTAGATATTACTGAAGCATTAATTAGAAGTGGGGATATTAGTATTGTTGTTATAGACAGTGTAGACGCGCTAACCCCTATGGTAACAATAAAAGGTGAAATGGGAGATAGACACGTGGCACCATTAGCACGTTTAATGTCACAAGCAATGCGTAAGTTAGCTGGGGTAGTTAGAAAAACAGGTACACTTACTATATTTGTAAATCAAATTAGAGAAAAAGTAGGAGTTATTTATGGTAGTCCTGAAACTACTGTTGGCGGTAGGGCTTTAAAATTCTATTCAACAATTAGATTAGAAATTAGAAAACAAAAACGTACTGGGGAAACAGTTAAGGCTGAAGATAAAGATACCGTTACTGCAAAAGTAAAATGTATTAAGAACAAAGTATCTAGACCGTTCTTATTTACATTTATAGATATTAAGTTTGGTAAGGGAGTAATGTTAGAATCGGAAGTATTAGACCTTGCAGTAGAGTATGGAATTGTTCATAAAGGTGGTTCTTGGTTCAGCTTAAATGACGAGAAACTTGGTCAAGGTAGGGACAAAGTAATTGCTATTATTGAAGATAAGGAAGAGCTGTTTAATTACCTATACCAAGAGGTTAGAGAGCATATTATAAAAGAAAAAGTTTAATTAACCCCTTACATTATCAGGGGTAATATGGTATAATATAGTAGGTAAAAATGTATATACTACAATAGAAAGCAGAGGAAACTAAATGGAAAACGTATTTCAGAAAGTAATGCAGTACAAAAGAATGAGTCCGGAACCATACACACAAGAGGACGGAGACGTTGTAATATATTTGTTTGAAGATATAACTCCAGAGAGTTCGAATAGGGTTATTGGTGAGATATTAGCACATGAAGGAAAACAAATACAACTTAAAGTAAAGTGTGGTGGAGGAACATTTGATGATTCTATGGCACTAGTAGACGTAGTTAATGAACAAAATGTACAAGTAAATGTAGTGGGTTATGCTTACAGTGGAGGATTCTTAGTCTTCTGTGGAGCAACTATAAGAACTATGACACCAAATTCAAGGTTAATGTATCACGATATGGCTTACCAAGCAGCACAAAAATTAGAAGGTCATAGACAAACATTAATAGAAATGGAAAAACTAAGTACAAGATATCATAAAGTATTTACAGACTGTTCTAAAATTAAGAAAAAAACTTTAGAACAGTATGACAGTAAACAACAAGATTGGTTTATTAGTTATAATGAGGCACTAAAATTAGGACTGTTGACACACATACTTAATAAAGAAACTGTAACTATACCAAAACAAAAAATTGAAATGGAAGCTGTTACGGAAATAGTTTCTGAGTATATGAGTTACGAAGATTATACCAAGAAGGTGAAAGAGGATGCCCGCCTACTCGAAAAAGCAACAACTACCAAAAAGGACAAAAAAAACAGCTAAGGAACGAGGACAAATATCACCAGAAACTTATAAAGCTGTAATGAAACGAGACAGACATAAATGTATTGTTTGTGGACGTTCTTATGGATTAGAGTGTCACCACGTACGAACACGAGGTAACGGTGGAACAGGAACAGAAGATAACTGTTGTATGCTTTGCAAAAATTGTCACTATGTTAAATTACACGGACAAGGCGATTACACAACAAAGAGAAAAGTTTTTGAATATATGATTAAACTTGGTTATGATTTTGTAACAGACATAATAAAACTTGACATAAAGAATGACCAGTTTAAATTAGGAGGCTAGATAATTGTGAACTACAAAAGAAGAATAGAAGATAGTGGGTACAACCAAAAAAGTTTATCCAAAAAAGTAGGTATTAGTGTGGACACACTAAAGCGTTTTATTAAAGACCCTACAAATAAAACTAGACAATATGTAAAAGAATTAATTGAACCCTTCCTATTTACACCCGAGGAAATTAAATTGGTGGGGGAAAAGGAAACATTAAGTTCTAGTGTAGATGAACGTGGTAATATGAAAGCTGCTGTTAAACTTAAAGAAAGTGCTCATGGTAAATCATTAGAAGAAATGCTTGAGTTATTTAATGTAGACCCTAATAAATGGGAGTGTACAAGTTACAGAGCAAATCAATGGGACGTTACTGCTAAAATAGAAGGAGTAATGGTTACGAAAACTAACTATGGAGCCGAAGCTAAATTCAAACCAATTCATAAAATAGAATTAACTCCGGAAGATATACAATGGATATTTGATGCAGCAAGCGAAATATCTAATGAGCCAGAGTTCTTGGAAACTAATTATGTAGAAACAGATAATGTATTGGTGTTACCTATATTTGATGCTCACATTGGTAAATTAGCGTGGGGTAAAGAAACAGGCGAAAACTATGATATTAAGATTGGGGTTAAGAGGTATAAGACTGCTGTTAAAAATCTTGTTGAAAGAGCTCACGCAGTTGGTATTAGTAAAATTATATTTCCAGTCGGTAACGATTACTTCCAAGTAGATAATGACGATAGTTCTACAAGTAAAGGAACAAGAGTAGACAGTGACATTAGATGGAAGAAACTATTTAAAATAGGGGTACAATTATTAAGGGATACATTAGATTACTGTGTACTATATGCTCCAGTGGATGTTATATTAGTTCAGGGTAACCACGATAACCAAATGAGTTTTTATGCTTTTGAGGCATTAAGAGGTTACTACGGGAAACATCCTTTTGTTGAAATAGATGAAAACATTAAAACAAGAACTTATAGACAAATAGGGGTTAACCTTATTGGATTTACACACGGGGATAAAGAGAAAGACCGTATATATGAAATTATGCAACAAGAAGCAAGAGAACTTTGGGGACAAACAAAGTATGCCGAATGGATTATGGGACATTTTCATAGGATATTAGTGGACGAAAAACAAGGTGTACGTAAAAGAATAGTATCAAGTATTACAGGTAAAGATGCTTGGCACTATGAAAGTGGTTACGATAGTTTAACAGCTGCACAAGGAATTATATATAACAAGAAAATGGCTGGACCTTACGTTGTATTCCACATATCGTTTGAGCCTAATTTAGATTAAGGAGAAAACAAATGTATAAATATAGAGACATATTAACTTGGCCAGACCCAAAGGCAGTATCAATATTACCCACACTTACTTTCGTTCGTATTACTGAATTATTAAAAGGTAAACACGTTAGTATTGTTAAGGTAGACGATGAAGTGTTTTTAGAGATGGAGGGAGAAGAAGTTTTATTTAATGAAGTTACTTCTGAAGCTAACTCGTTTGAAACTTGGGCTCATTTTCATCTAAATAAAGATAACTTGTACGAAAACGTTATTTATCATGGTACTTGGTTAGAACCAATGTCTGGAATAGATTATACTGAAGATTCTTATTTTAAGTTTTATTTAGAGGATTTGGAACATAACATTGAAACAACATTTCATTCTTCATTAAATGAAGTTGGAACTGAGTTTGTGGAAAAAACTGGTTTTGCTTTTCACGCCCCATTACTTTATATTGGTAACAACCCAGATAGTTTTGTTACCTACATTATGAGTAGTAAATTAGGTACAGAAAAACCTTATGGACTTATTATAAGAGATGTAATCTCAAATAGTGTTATAAAAATACTAAACTCAGACATAGTTTGGGGTAAACACCACTAAAAGGAGTTACTAACACTCCTTTTGTATTAGGGTGGTAAAATAATACTGGTTACATTATAAAACCGTTAGAGAGCTAATAAACAACTATTAATTGAAATAAAATTAACCCCTTTACAAATGGGATGAGATATGGTATAATACTTATAGGTAATTATATAGTATAAAAAGGAGATATGCAGATGGAAGTTAAAACAGTACAGACGTTTAGAGAATATGAATATACTTATGAGGTAGCTAAGAATGGAGACGTTCAACCGTATAAGGGATTTACAGCAATTATAGCTGCTTACGATGAATTAGAGGATAGTGATATGGGTAGTTTATACTTGTTAGGTATGAATCAAACAATACCAACTATAAACCCCAACTATGACAAAGGCTTAGAAGAGGAAGAAGAAGAAAAGTACCCAGAATATATTGAGGTTGACTATATTGAAAAAGGCGAAGGGAAAAACCTAGTTCGATTTACAATGAAAAAAATAGTGGAATACGATAAAAGTAAAGATGTAATACACGAGAGTAAGCAGCAAGTTAGTAGTTCAGTACAAGGATTTACCTTTATGGAAAAGACTGCTAAAAAGTTTACTAGACACATTAGAACAAAGGTAAAGGTAGAAGATTTTGATTTACCTAATCTTAAAAAGGTAATAATTTTAGAGTTACCAGAAGATATTATAACTGAATATCAGGAAGATGGCACGGGTCAAAGTGTCGTACTCACTAAACTGGAACTTTATTATTTTTACAAGTAAATGAAAAGTGTAGAACAACAATTCGTAGAACTATTTAAAAGTAACCCCAAAGGTACATTAGCAAAAATTATGAAATTAGTGAATGATGGGTATGTAAATGTAAAACAACACCATATATACCACGAGTTATCTATATTTAATTATTCAAAGTCAACAGCAAAAGAACAAAAATGGGATATTTATAGTATGATGTGTAGGGGACTTGTTATTGACACACGCAATCTTGAAATTAAAGCCTTACCATTTGCAAAGTTTTTTAATTTGGGAGAATTAGACGATACAGAATTATGTGAGTTAAGCTTACATAATAGAACACAAAACTATGACGTTTATGTTTCAATGAGTGGTAGTTTGGGTATTGGCTTCTTCCACAGGAACACATTTATCTGGACAACTAAACGCTCGTTTACAAGTGAACAGGCAGACTTTGCTAATAAGTTTATACGGGATAAATATACAGAATATCAGCTATCAGAAATATATTTTTATTATGAGAATATGACTATTATGGCTGAGATACTTTATCCATATGATAAATTGGTTTTACTTACTCTAATTAGAAATACAGATGGTAAAGAAATACCTTATTGTGATTTAGTATTAGAGGGTAAATCTCTTGATTTAGAAGTTGTAGAAAAGTATGAGGATTACAATACACTTGGTGATATTTTATCAGCGAGGGAAACTTGGACTACAACCCAAGGAGTAGTTATTAGATATGATAACAATAAAAGACTTAATATAAAAGGCTTGATAGAATAGTAGGGGGGATTAGATGGCTAAACTTGTCGTAATGGTAGGACTTCCAGGAGCTGGAAAAACTACAAAGACAGAAGAATATTTAGCACAAGGATTTAAAATACACAGTAGTGATGCCATTAGACTAGAAGTGTTTAACGAGGTTTACAATGCGGAAAACACCCCTAGAGTATTTAGTATAATGAGACATAGAGCTTTAGATGATTTAAAAAGGGGATATGACGTTGTTTACGATGCCACCAATTTAAGTAGGAAAGCCCGTAGATACCTTATATCACAGTTAAATTCACACACGGATGAAGTTATAGCACACGTTATTTTAAGACCTTATGAAGATATTAAAGAATATAATAGTAAGAGGGATTTTAATTCGGATAAATTAAAACAATATATGATAGGTTTCCAGTTACCAACACTAACTGAGGGATTTACCAACATTAAGTATAGTTTAACACCTAGTAATTATGATTTTCTAGGGGACATAACTGATTTTAGAAACTTTATAGTAACAGCGTTGGCTCATAGTGTTAGAATGGACTTACACCCTTTTATAAAAAGTATAAAAGCGTATGACCAAAATAATTCTTACCACAGTAAAACATTAGATGACCATATATTATCTGTATATGAAAATTCATTACTATTTAATAACAAAGAAGTAATTATAGCCGCACTATTTCACGATGTTGGTAAACCTTTTAGTGCTGTAGAAAATAAACACGGTGGTACAAGCTATTATGGACACGAAAATATAAGTGCCTACTTAACAAGAATGCTGTTTACATATTTTGAGAAAAACATAAACTTAATGGTGTACCCAGATGTGGATGCAGTTATTAACTTAATTAGTTTTCATATGCGTATGCACCAAACAACAACAACAAAATCTAAAAACAAATTAATAGGCGAAGCGGGTAAAGATTTATACCCTCACTTATGTGAATTATTTGTTAGTGATGTAGGCGGAAAGTAGGAGAAATAAGATGGGAAAAAAGAAAAGAAGAAGATTAGCATATTTAAGTTTTGTAGAATCAGAAGAAATATCTCGTAAGAAACACTTAGCAAAAGCGATTTCACAGGGTAGACCTGTTGACAAACTTCAAAAGGTATGTACACAAGCGGATTGGAATTTAGGTAGGTTAGAGTTGAAGAGAATTTATAATAAAATTACAAAGACTAAGACGTTTGATTTTCATACGGGTTATTTACTAATTAGAAACAGTGGTAAAAAATGAGTAAACAATTAGATTTTGCACAAACGTATCAAAAGATATTATGTTTTGATTGTGAAACAACAGGTTTTAGTTGGATAAAGAATCAAATAATTGAAATTGGTTTTGTACTTAAATCCTTTAGCACAAAAACTAATAGATACGAAAACGAATTAACAGGTAGCTGGTTAGTCAAAGCTGATGCACCACTACCACAAAAAATTATTGAAATTACTAAAATTACAGATAAGATGTTAGAAGAAGATGGTTTTGAAAGAGACCGTTTTGATGAAAAGTTAATGGAGTTATTTGAAGATGACAGTGTAGTTCTTATGGGGTACAATGTTCCCTTCGATTTAAACTTTGTTCAAGAGGAATTACGTAAACATTTAAAAAATCCAAAATTCGTTCTTAACCACAGAGTTATAGATGTATTAACTATATATAGAGACAGATTTGTAAAACCACATAAATTAGTAGTAGCTATTAAAAAAATGGACGCTCAAGGTATTAATTCACATAGAGCTTTAGATGACGCACTAGCAACGTATGAGGTATTCAGAAAGTTAATGAAACAAAACTTTAATCCAGTGGCTTATATAAATAGAATTGGAACTTATGGTGGAGTAAAGGGACATATATTTACTCAAGTAAAATATATTAAGCAAGGATTATACGGTGGAGAACCTGTATATAGAGATTATTTAGACTATCTTAAAGGGATAGGAGAGAATATAGAATGAATAGTACAGTATTAAGTGGTAGAATATCAACGGACTTAGAATTAAGATATACAAATGCTAATGTAGCCACTATAAGTTTTAACCTAGCAGTTAAACGTGAGTACAAAATGTCTGATGGTGAATATAAAACAGATTTTATTCGTTGTGTATGTTGGAGACAAACAGCGGAGAACTTAATTAAATACAAAGCCAAAGGGGATTGGATAGAAGTATATGGTGTTATAGAAACACGTGACTACATAAATAATGAAGGTATTAAAAAATACATTGTTGAAGTACAGTTACATAAAATAAATTATCCCCCAGTTGGAAACAGCGATAAATCTGGTGTTAATTATAACCCTAAAAAGGAAAAGAAACAACAAACGCCAGTTATAGACATTACCGAGGATGATTTGCCTTTCTAATGAAATATAAACTAGGTAACTACACACCTCGCTTTAAAAGTAGTAGTGGAGCCGTAAAATTAATAGCTTCGTTCGGGTGCTCGAGAGACCTGATATGTAATGTGAGAAGCATTACAATAACTTTATTATGAAATTAAAAAAAGTTTTAATTAGGCTCTTTACATTATAAAGGGTTTATGGTATACTTAAATTAGTTAGGTGGTAAAGTACCACCTTAAAAGACGCACACAGCAATTACATACAATTCTTATTCAAATGTATACTAATATAATAATAGGGTCTTCGGACCACAAATTAATATAAGTAAACGCGTCTTGTGTAATATTCAGGCACACACAGCAAACACAATATACCTTAACAGGTAGATAGGTAACTACGTTACCCACAATACAATTTAAAGAGGATGATATCCACTTTACATTTTGGTGAGTGTTTAACTTTGGAGTAACTCGTATGGTAAAGTGCCTAGACTTTTACCGAGTGAAACAAAAGTTAGACTAACTTAACAATTTTTGACGGACTAACGTCTGGAAAAGTAAAGAAAGGTGTCCCTTAATTGTGACATCTTTTTTAAGATTAAAAATTAATTCCGAGGGGGAATATAAATGAACTTTAGAGATTTATTATTTGCAGAAACAAACTTCACAAGAACTACAAATATGGCAGTTACTCACAGAACATCAACAAGTGCAGTACTAGACTTATATAGTCAAGGTGGAGCAACAAGAAAATGGGATAAGACTAAGGTTGAAAACTTAGTTGATAAAGCCATTGCAGAAAACGCATCATTAGCTGTGTTAACTGTATTTTATTTAGCAGATGTACGTGGTGGACAAGGAGAACGTAGATTCTTTGAAGTTGCCATAAACTATCTAGCAAGAATTAAACCAAGAATCGTTAAAGCAGTATTACCATTACTCGCTGAATATGGTAGATGGGACGTTATGTATTCATTAGTGGGTACACAATTAGAAACAAATGCTTTTGATGTTATTAAAGAACAATTAGCATTAGACATTGAATCTAAAACACCAAGTTTACTAGGTAAATGGTTGAAGTCTGAAAATGCATCAAGTGAGCAAACAAAAGTATACGGAAAACTTACTCGTATAGCACTAGGAATGACTGCGAAAGGTTACCGTAAAATGTTAACAGATTTACGTAACAAAATTGGTATTGTTGAAACATTTATTACGCAAGGTAACTATGATAAAATTGATTACAGTAAGATTTCAAGTCAAGCTGCTATGAAATATATCACAGCGTATTTTAAAAACGATGAAAGTCGTTACAAACAATATTTAGATTCACTTAAAAAAGGCGATAAAAATGTAAAAATGAATACAAAAACTTTGTATCCATATGATTTAATTAACATTTTTGATAGTGCAAACGCTAACAAAATTGAAGTTGCAGATATTGCTTGGGATAACTTACCAAACTATTTTGAAGGAACGGACTCTGAGAAAAAAAGTATATTACCTATGATTGACGTAAGTGGTAGTATGTATGGAAAACCCTTACAAATGGCTACTGGACTTGGTATGTACTTTGCTGAAAGATGTAGAGGACCATTCAAAGATAGTTTCCTTACATTTAGTTTCAAACCAACAATGCAAAAACTATCCGGAACTACTGCTTCAAAAAGATACCATAACTTATGTAGAGCCGACTGGACAATGAACACAAACATTGAAGCTGCTATTATGTTAATACTAGATACAGCTGTTAAAAGTAGGTTACCACAATCAGACTTACCTAACTCACTGTTAATAATTAGTGATATGCAGTTTGATGAATGTACAAATAGTAGAAGTTATATGGGTCACAGTCCACATTATGGAGGGCGATTACCTCACTTGACAAAAACATTATTCCAAGAAATGAAACAAAGATTCTTGGACGAAGGCTACCAAATGCCGACAGTTGTATTCTGGAATGTTAACGCACACGAAAATCAATCACCAGTAGAAGCAAATGAATTTGGTACTGTATTAGTAAGTGGAGCAAGTCCATCAGCAATAGGATATGTTCTTGGTAGAGACTTACCAACACCTTACGCAGTAATGATTGATACACTTAAATCAGAACGTTATGTACCAGTAACTAGAGCACTTGAAAAAGTGTTATAAATCACCGAACCACTCTTTACTTTTACTATTGTTTATGGTATAATATAGTATGGGTTAGAGTATGGGGGTATACTTAGGGAGCTCATTGTAGTTCCCTTTGTTATTACTATAGAGAACGGAGGTATAGTGTGATAGGACAAGCGCGAATTAAGAAGTTGTTACAAAACAACATCCCTAAAAGTATTATTTTATTAGGAGATGAAGGTAGCGGAAAAACAACGGTTGCTAACTTTATTAGTGACAAACTTTCTGCTGAATTACACATAGTGGAAGACCTTAGTGTTGGAAACTTAAAAAGAATAACAGAGGATGTAAGTTACTCTGCTTTTCGTCGTGTGTACTGTGTTGAAAAATCAGACAGTATGACACACTTAGCACAAAATACCTTACTTAAAACATTAGAGGAAGCTGATAAAAAGATTACATTTATTTTATGTGTAGAGGATAGAAACAAAATGTTACCTACAATAATGAGTAGGTGTGCAGTACTATCATTAGATAAGTATAGCGATGAAGACTTAATTAAATATTCAGAAACAAGATGTAATGGTATTGATATTAAATATTGTGAAACTCCTGGAGATGTACAATATAAATCAACACTTATTAATGAGGGTGTTTATGTAAAATTATTTGAACTATCTGAGTTAATAGCTAATAAAATACATCTTGCTACTGTTGGTAACTTATTCAACATAGTTAATAGATTAAAGTTACTAGGTGTTGATAGACGTATATTATTATGTCTTATTAGAATACTTATTGTTGAGTTTAGATATGATGGTAAAAAAACAAAATTATGCACTGAATTTAAGTACCATATTATAAATAACAATACAGACTATATGAGAACGTTTGAGCAACTGTTGGTGATGTTAAATGAAAATTAAATTATATGTAAGTAGCGTTCCTTACTTTAAAGGTATACATAAGAACGCAGTTAAGGTCTTAGACATAGATAACTTTATTGATGTATGTAGAAGTGTACCATTATTTTCTACTGTGTCTAATTCAGAGTATTATTATACAAGTGGCGACTTAACAAAAGAACAAGTAGAGGCACTTAAAAAATCACAAAGTGATATCTACATTGTCGATTCAAACATTGATAAAAGAACTTCCTTATATAAGTTAGCTAAGAAAGAAAAACTAATAGTAAGGGAACCTGTTACAAATGCTGCTGTATTAAGAAAAAGCTACCCCATGCTATCCAGTAAAAGCATAAATACTATATTAGTAAAGGCTTCTGATTTTAGTAAGTTAGCGGCAACAAAAGAATTACTAAATAGTTTTGTTTCAATAACAGACGATAAAGTAGCGTGGTTGTTTTCTGCTGACTTTGAGGATAAGCTATTTGATGCGTTGGGGTATCTTATGATAGGAAATGCACCTAGATTTTATGAGCTGTACCAAGACCTTATTAATCTTGGGGAAAGTAAATTCAAGTTTATGGTGTTATTATATAACCAACTTAAAGTTTTATTAATAGTAAAACCCTATGTTAATTTAAGTGTTAAGGGTATACAAAATAAAACGGGGTTAAATTACTACCAAGTAAACAACAACGTTAACAGCGCAAAAAAACACACTATAAGTAGCCTGAAAAAGTGGTTTTTAGAGTGTGGAAGAATTGAAAGAGATATAAAATATGGAGAGGCAGATGTTGACATTGACTTAGAAAAGTTAATAATTGATATCTTAGGTAATAAATAATGGAAATATTTAAAACAGATTATTTAGTATTTATGAAATACAAGTTAGACCATAAGAAAACATACAACATAAATGTTGCTAACAAATCTAATGAAGTACTTGGAGAAATTAAGTGGAAAGCAGGCTGGAGACGTTATGTATACTATCCAATAATGGGTACGTTATACGACACAAAGTGCTTGACTGATATAATAAACTATATAAATATATTGATGGAAGAGAGAAAGATAAAAGTAGTTAAAGAAATAAAAATAAACCACGTAGCACTTACGGAAAACGGAATACAAGTTGGCTGGACGGGAGAGTTTGAATAATGTGGGAAACTAGAATAATAGAAGATAGACAATTAAAAGCCAGAAAAAAACATACTTGTGATTGGTGTTGTGGAACTATTAATAAAGGGACACTATATAGAAAAACTAGATTAATAAACTTCGATGGTTTTTACACTTGGAAATCACATAATAAATGTGAGGAAGTTTTTAGTGCTTTGGAAATGGACTTTCACGACGATGGTAATGGAATAGATTCTAATGAATTTGGAGACTGTTTAGAAGAGTATTTAAGAGATAACGATTGGTTCTTTGGTAAGGACTACGACGATGAAGAGGATTACTTAGAAGATTGGATTGACGACCACAATTACGAAGATTATGTGGATAAGGTACTAGAACTAATAAAAGCAAAGGAGAAAAAAGATGTTATATTATTATAATGAAAAGATAAGTAAAAATGAGGATGAACTTTGGAATTACATAGCAGATAATGCTGATTACAACGGGGAAGAAGAACTGTTAGTTATTCAAGAAAATGAAATACACACTATTGATAGTAAAAATGAACTTGAAAACTGGTGTCAAGAGTGGGGTTACGATTTAGACAGCATAGTAGACGAAGGAATAAGTATTGATTATCTAATAACTAATGGGTTAATGTAATGGAAGTAGATAACAAAAGAATAGCTGAACTTATTCGTACTGATAAAAACTATCATTACCTTGCAGAACACTATAGAATACCAATACTAGTAAGAATATTTGGTACAAAAGGTATGGACGGAAGAATTAGAAACTGTGGTAAGTTAGAAGAAAGTTATTATAAATCTTTATTTGGACGACAACATATATATAGAACAACATTAGAATGGAAAGGTAAGGGTAGTAATGAGTAAAAATTGGTTTAGAGGATTATCTAATGGTGGATGGGCTTATGGATACTATACTCTTGGGGAACAGAAACATTATATAGTAATGGACGGCAGACAAACTCTTATTAAAAATAAGGATTCAATATGTCAGTGTGTTGGTATGGACGACCAAAATGAAGTGGGTATGTATGAAGATGATGTTGTTGATGTTTACGATATGACTAATTGGAAGTTCCCTAAGAAAAAGGGTAGAGGAATTGTTGTGTACGACCAAGAAGATTGTACCTACAAAATTAAAGGAAACTTATTTCTTAGCTTTATAGATAGATTTAATTACAATGCTTACGAAGTAGTTGGAAACTTACACGAAGGAGGAATACCAAAATGATTAACTATAAAAAAAGAGTACGCAATATGGATTTTGATATACAACAATATAAATGGTTTAGAGTTATGGACGATAAACCAGCATTAAAAGTAAGATTGTTTGGTGTTCCAAACTCAGTTACAAGACGTGTTAACGGAACTAAGTACTCGACTATTACTATTCTTACGTACTCAATAAAATATAAAGGTAAAGATTATATTTGGAGAGAGGAGATGTACAGTAATGAAAAGAAAACTTCTATACCTAGCTAGCTGTATATTAACTTTTGTAGTTTACTTGCTACTTACCTTGACAATAATATACTATAATATTCACTGGAGTATTACTATGTTAGCAGTGTTATTAATGTCAACAATGTACGTGCGAGGTTGTGAGGAAATTAATAGATACCTTACAAACAAATATGAGGAATAAAAAACTATTATTATTGGTAGGAAAAGCTGGAGTAGGAAAGAACACTTGGGCTGAAGACTATAGACAAGCCTATCCAAATGAACGGGTAAAGATTTATGCTTTTGCTGACCACTTAAAACAGTGTGCAAGAGATTACTATGGTTGGAATGGAATTAAGGATGAACGTGGTAGACAGTTATTGATTAACTTGGGTAACCACTTTAGAGCTTATGACCCACTATTGTTAATAAGAATAGTACAACGTAAAGTAGAAAATGATTACTTATATGATAATGTAGATACATTTATTATAAGTGACTGTAGATTTGATAATGAAATTAGTTACATTAAAGATAACATTCAAATAGGTAAAGGTGAAATAACAGCAATTGAGTTACGTAGAGAATTCTACACAAAACTTACAGCCGAACAACTATTAGACCCCACAGAATTGGGAGTAGATAGAAGTTTAGTTGATGAAGTTGTTGACCTTTACGCTAGGGTAAGATTGCCCATTAAGGAGAAATAATGGAATTTGTAAAAATAACAGAAAGATTACCACACACAAAGTTATTAAAGTTTCTTAGTAAAAAGGAATTATTATTGGTTTGGCGAGATGTAATTTATGAAATAAAAAACAACGGCCAATCATCTAATAGAGTATTGGAACAATACTTTGTTTATTTATTGATGGTATACGTTGAGTTAAAAAATAAAGGTACACAACCCAATGAAAAATATGTAAGTACACATACAAAAACTTCATTTTGTTACTTGGGTGGATTTGACAAATGGATAAGTACGTGGAAAGCACAACAATATATAAGTTCACAAAGAATGTGTAATGATAATGAGAGTGCTTTATTTAGTAAACATATTGAAAAGTACTTAAAGAAAAAAGATGCCTTTATTACTGATGACATTGATTTAATTAAAAACAGTTTTGGTAACACAACTTCTAATAAAGAATTAATACCTGTATTAGAAGAAATATTGAGGGGGAATTAAGATGGGTAAAGCAGCACTTAAATACGATACACACATTTTAGTGAACAGAAAAGATTTACAGAAGTATTTAACTTTAGAACAGGAAGCAACATTTCTAAGTTTATACAATCTAATTCACGCTTCTAGAAAATCTTTTGGAAGAGAAGTTTCATTTGCAGCTGTAATGGCAGATGAACCGTATTTTTATGAAGTGTTAGATTTAATACTAGAAAGAGAAGGAGAAAAAGATGATAAATAAAAGACGACAACAACGAACACAAAATAGATTAGCTGTGTTTATAGATGCTAATAATGTGGAACATAAATATTTAGGTCACGATTGTAAAGTGATACAAAATAAAGACGGAAATATCGAGATACTTGACTTGACGGTTGGACGTACACTAAACCAAAAGTACACACGTAAATTCATTGGGCATGTGAGAGCGGAATCGAGGTTGTAAGATGGAAAAACACGATTTATCATTAAAAGTATTTAAGTTTGATTTTGATTACATATTAGATAACTTTCTTAATAGAAAGTTATGGGATAAGAGTTGGACAATATTTGAATATGATGGTTACATCATTGACGTACAGTTGTATAGAATTGATATCACAGACGCAAGAATAGTTCTTAGAGTCAGTCTGAAGGGTAAATATAATACAAATTCGTATTTGTGGCTACCTTATAAGAAAGAAGCTAGAAATAAAAAAGTATTTACGAATAATCTATTAGGAACTTGTATTACTTTAATTGAGTACGCTGAGAATCAAAAAATATATGGGTTTAAATCTTATAAAGATGCTAATGAACTTACTAGAAGTCACAATAAATTATTACGTGAAATAGCAAATACTTTTTTAACTGAAAATAACGTTACTAACGATACTATTAGAAGTGCTTATATTGATTGGTATGTTGATGATAACTACTTAGATTATAGTTCAGAAGTAGTATCAGCTAGAAGATATAAACATTTAACTGGTCTTTATTTAACATTGTGTTTATACTTTGGTAATAGAGAAAGATACGAAAGAATAACAAATAATATTAATATGAATACAAACCGTATGGCAAAGTTAGAAACTGAAATACAAGAGTTTATTGAAAAAATAAAAACAAATGATTATAGAGAAACAATGGTGGACGGGTTGGAGGCGATTGTGGAGTGAAAGAAACTTTAGCAGTTAAGTACAGACCAATTACCTTTGATGAAGTGATTGGACAGGAATACATAAAGGAGATACTAACTAATCAAGTAGAGAGCGGAAATATAGGAAAGGCTTATCTATATACTGGCGTAAGTGGAATAGGGAAGACGACAATAGCTCGTATCTTCGCACAGTTAATTGATGCAGAGGTTATTGAGATTGATGCAGCAAGTAACAATGGTGTTGAAAACATCAGGAACATTAATGAGAACGTTCATTACAAACCACTTGTCAATAAGTACAAAGTGTATATAATTGATGAAGCCCACATGCTTTCTAAAGGTGCTTGGAATGCTATGCTAAAAACATTAGAAGAACCACCACCACACGCTATATTTATTTTAGCAACAACTGAAGCACACAAAGTACCTGCTACTATTATTAGTAGAAGTCAACGGTTTAACTTTACTAGACCAAGTACAGATTTAATATTTGAGAACTTAACTCGTATTGTAACCAACGAAAGTCAATCTACCAATCCTGACGTATTAAAGTACATAAGTAAGTTAGCTGACGGTGGAGTTCGTTTAAGTATCACAATGTTAGAAAGCTGTCTTAATGTGACAACCGACCTTGACGTACCGATGGTGGAAGAAATACTTGGATATATACCTACGAAATATTTTATTGACATACTGAAAGCTGTGGTTGAAAGTAACCGTGAAGAGATTATAAAATTGGTACAACAATATCATTCAGATGGTATGGACTTTCACAGGTTTATTGAAAACCTAGTTATGTTTGTTCTTGACTTACAAAAGTATGCAGTAACAAGAGATATGAAATACCTAAGAACAAGTTCTTTGTACAAGGATGATATAAAAGGCATAATGAATATTATTGTACGTAAGTTCGATAAAGACATTAGTAAACTTGAACAAGAGTTAAACCGTATATCAACCATTATCAATAGGTTGTATTATGAATCACAAAGACTAGAACCTAAACGATACTTATTAGAAGTGGCACTATTATCCTTAACAAATAACCCATCTTAATTGATGGGTTTTTTATTTATCATATGTGTGGTTTCCACACGAGTGCTCTAATCCCTTAACAACGGGCATATACCTAAACACGTTCCTTAGCTCTAGGTACTATTACCTATGGCGCCTACCAATTCACCGTTAGAGAGCTATTGTGTGGGGCGTTTTTACAGTAATCACCATAATTTTTGGTAAATAAAAAAGGACATCAATTTGTCCTTTTAATTAAGGGTTTTAATAATCTTTGTAATTGTGGATACAACCATAGAGTAGTAAGAACATTATTTACCACAAAGATAACAGTAAACGGAAAGTCTGCTAATAAGTAAGCTATAGGTGACACACCATATATATAAATACCAAGTGGTGCATACAACCACATCATTAATACACTAACGAGACAGATAGCAAAATAGTTAGTCTGTTTATTTTTTAGTAGAAATATTAAACACCAAGAGACAAAGGCAATCGGCGTGAACAGACTAAACCCCCACACTAACGATTTGATTATTGTGTATACAAGTATTCCAGTAAATCCAGTCTTTGTATCAACTGTATGGACATAGAACAACATTAGTACAAAGGTAAGTTGAATATTTGGTACACTCATCATTACATACTCAAGTGCAAAAATTGTTGGTATGAACATAGCAATCCATACCAACTGTTTAAGATTCAATATACTCAGCTACTTGTTTTTCTGTTGGCATTTTATTACCCATTTCCATATACAAAGTATTTGTAGAAGAATCATATGTATAATGAATATTATTATCTACTTTTTCTATTGGTAAATCATACTTTGCAAAAGGGTCATCGTCATAATTATGTGGCTGTGTTTCAATAGGTATTACTTTTTTCTTTTTAAATATCATAAACTTTTTCCTCAATATTGTGAGTAGTTACTTTAGGGTCTGGCCAATCTACAAAAGCTCTACCCCAATCTACTTGAGATTCCCACAGTACAATAGCACGAGGATACATCATATTAAACTGACCCCAAGGACCGTCCGAAACTACTGAAAACTGTTTAACAGTCCAGTTTGGATTTACTTCACGAACTGTTTCCATCTGATTACCAATAGACATTTCGTCAAACTCACTATATTCTCTAACTACTTGTCTCATCTAATTTACCCTCCTCATACTCTCTAACACTTTTTTCATACACTGTCATCCAAGCTAAACCATATATTTCGTGTTCACATTCTAAATTGTATTTACCGTCTTTCCAAGTTACTTTATCATCATCGACTACTAATAAATATATTGGATATTTTTTATCGCCAATATTATTTGTGGATGTTGTTTTAAATCTTTTCATTATTCTTACCCCTTTACATTCATTTTAACTTTTTTGAATACCTTAACATCTTTTGCCATAACCCAAGACTCAAAAACTAGACGTGGATTGTATGATTTTACATTAGTACTTCTTGCAACCATTGATTCTTTAAATTGATTATTCGCAATACCAAATGGAATTACAGTATCAACTTCTTTTTCTGAATAAATAGCATTTACGTTATCGGTGTATAAACCTTCTGCGTTTCCACACTCACAACTTCTACTACTTTTTATTAACCTAACTACTCCTTGACATTTAAGACAATATAGTAATTTCATTAACTCTCTCCTTCTCTCTTATTATAAACGATACTGCACGGTAAGCATTCCAATTCATAATACGAGTTTCCATTCTAAAATGCCACTCTATTGTTTCTAACTCATCTACTGTTTTTAACATATATCTTTCTTCCCACTCTTTTTGAGTGTTTGGTCTTGAGATAGTTTGTGTACCATCAATAGTAGTAGTTCTATAATTATTCATCTCTGTACCTCCTATTTATGAATGGAGTTGTCTTCCATTTCATATTTTTCCCACCATACTTGGTTGAATTCTTCGTTTGGTACGTTCAACATTTCAAGTACATATTTCTTTGTTCTTAATTCTCCAGTTCTTCTTTTGTTAGCGTACAGTGTGTAGTCAGGTATTCCTATCCATCTACAAGCTGATTTAACTGTTCTAGCCTCTCCCATAATGTGAAAGGGTTTATAAACAACCTTTGTTTCGTCCTCAAAGAAAATGTTCACACTGTTGTAATCACTTTGTTTGTAATGTATATCATCCTTAAAAATTGTAGCAGTGGATTTATAGTCTCGTATTAACACTATCTTTTTCATTGTCTTTCTACACCTCGTTTACTTTTGGTATTCTTAGTTTCATGCCTTTAAATCTCCTTAATGTTATACCCATAAGTTCACACGACGTAATTACCCAGTTGTGTGAAACCATAAGTACACCTACTTGATATGTAGTTGATGGACATTGATACCCAAGATAGAATATGTACCCGTCTTTAGTATCTTCTAGTATATAAGTATTTGAATTACAATCCCTCTGTATGACTCTTAGATAGATTTCGGACTTATGTAGTCTTAACTTACCAGTTTCTATTAAAGTATTACGATAAGCTATTAATTGGGCGTCTGTCATACTGTGTAAAACAGCAGTATACTTTTTACCAGCAGGATAGACCCTTTTGATATCACTAATAAACTCTTGACGTTGTTCGTATGTTAAGTAATTTAATATTCTAAACTCATCTCTAGGGTCTCTATACATAATTATCTACCTGTTCTTCCACTAGCTCCATCTAGGATATAATCCCAAAGCCATTTAAGTTTTCTTTTAATCTTTTGCCACAATGTCTGTTTTTGTAACATATCTAGCATCTCCTTTAATTTCTTGTAAAACTATATTGAACATAATGTTCCATAATTTGTAATAGGTATCTTCATCAAACGGATAATCTATTTTATGTACGTTTAATTTAAGGTCGAATAATTCGTCTCTCCAGTTTTCTACTAATGCATCACAGTCTTCATTTGGTATAATACCTTTTTTTATCATTATAAGTTGTTCTTTTTCTGCTTTTTCTGGTATAAGTGCTTCTTCAAATGTCTTACCATTTAAGTAAAAGTCTTTTGCAAATACAAGCAGTCTTAACATATGATGTAATTGTTTTGGGTCATAACCAAACTTTGCTAACTTATCTACAAGTGTAGGATAAGGATGACGAAGTGCCGCTTTTTTATTTAGAAACATTCCAAATACTGTACGAATTAATTGGTCTTTATTTATACTACTTATTTCATCTCTCATTTCAATAATAGGTAGTATGCTTTCGTCAACTATGTAGTAGTCCGTATTAACTAACTCGACGTACTGGACATTTGCTTTTCTCATTAACTCAGGTACTAATCTAATATCTTTTACGTCTATGTGAGAGTTGTCAGGTAGTATTTCTGTATACGAAACTTTTTTACGTTCGTATACCACATCTTCAAGAGGTGGTATAATCCAAGCCTTTGCATCTATATCACTTTCATATGTTTTATCGTGTATAGCCATATCATAATTTTGACTCCCTTGGAGAAAGATACCTGCTACACGATACCCTTTCTCCTTTAAGTAAGCTAATTTGTGTTCAAGGTTAGCCATTATTTCATTACGTGTCATTAATTACTCATTTCCTTTAATAAATCCATAAATGATTTGGCAGACTCGTTTGAAATGTTATATGATTTACCTTCATAAGTAATAGTCGTGTAAGTAGTGTCTTGCCAGTATATTCCATCAATAGGTATGTGTAATTCTTTACCACTTTCTAATCTAGTAAAGGCTCGAAGTCCTGTTACAATACTTTTTAGTGGTAACACTTTAACAATTGATAAGTAATCATATTGTTTTTTACGGGCGAAACTATCTCCATAAGTTTCTATTTTAATTCCTACTGCAAAGTTAGTACGATACATTTTTAGTACACCGTTTCTATTTTCTAATACTATTGCATAAGTTGTTTCTGGGTATTCTCTACTGTTGGGGTTGCGTCCCGACATTTCTACAATCATTCCTGCTTTTAATGCGTTAGGTGTTTTCATCTTTACTTCCTTTCTATATCTTTCTATTTGTCTTTTACGTTCAAAATAATTTCTACTAGCAACTCTTTGTGCTAGTGTTCTTTTGTAGTAACTAAGTGCGTAACCCATTACTCTTTATCCGCTACTGTTAAGTGGGCTGTTATTGTTGTCCAAAATACAATTGAAAAGAAACTTAACCAATATGATATAGTAACCGTGACACCAATAAACTCAGCTGTTGCGTTAAATACTATCATAGCAACCCAAGCAACCATAAAGTGACTTGCTAATGCTAATAAACTTCCTACTATAGCTGTTCCTGAATTTTCACTTCTACCCATTACATACGGTATCCCTCTAAGAAATGCTACCGCGAATGACATTAATAATAATAACCAATAAATGTGCATTTAATACTCCTCTCTAATACTCATCTCTAAGTATTCTATATATAGTATTTCTTTTAACTCCGTATAGTCTTGCAATCTTAATTACTCGTATCTTATCATGGTTACGAAGATACTTAACAGACTTTTGTTGCATTGATGATAACAGTTTTGTTTGGTTCGCTTTGTCATCTACATATAAATTGTATGGTCTTATATCAAACATATTACCATTTCTAAATCTAATAATTTGATTAAGGTCTGTAATATCAAAGTGTGGTAAATAAGCTGAAGCTACAACTCTTGAATAATTTATTAGCTTTTGAGGTAGTCTAACTTGTATTTGATATACTTTTGTTCCACTTTTAAGTTTACTTTCTCTTATTATCTTTTTCATTGGTCTACCAGATTTTTTAGATGTTAGTGTCCCATCTGGATGAGCCAAATAAATCTTTGTTCTTTTCTTACCATTGTATACATAATGATGTTCGTATTCTTTGGCTCGTTCATAATATCCAAGTTTATTTAATTTCATTTTTTCCTCCTTGTGTTCTTTATTTTTAACCAATCATAACACATTATAATACGGTTTTACGGTTATAAACACTTTCAATTACTATATGTGTTGTAACACCAAAACTATTTGTTTCTCGGTTACATAACCCCTGTGTGTGTGACTGGTTGGTTAATCTTGTGGTATACCCTATTTAATAATGTAGTTGGATGCCATGCTATAAATCCTCTACCTTCTACTTCATACAAAGTAGAATGTTTATCGTCTATTAACAACACACCTGTTCTATAAAGTTCTTTTCCATAATTTAATAAGTGGTCTTTTTTTAACTCTTGATACAACTCTTCCATATAAGCACCCTTTTTAGAAGAATGTCGTACGAAATGCATGTTACCTCTTGGTATAAATCTAACATTTTCATCTAACCATTGTCTTTTTTCTACATCCATTTGTTCATTTGGGCTCACACTTAATGAATGGAATGTTACTTGACCTGACTGCTGAAGTACGTGTAGGGGTTCAATAATATTTGGAACAGGACTTCTTTCATAAAAGTTTCCAGGCTCTTTAAGTTCTTCCTCAGTCATATTAACTTTGTCTTTGTATCTAAACTCTACTAGAACACCGTCCATATCAACAATATAATATACCATCTAATCACTCCTCATAATTTTTATACTTATCAAAGCAGAAATGCTCTACATCATTCTCTACTAATTCTAACATAAGTTTTGAAATTCCTTCTTGTTTTTTTACATACCGCTTTGCAAGTAAGTAGGTATCTGTAAGAATTATCTTCCCCAACTCTGTTACAACATTACAAGTTGACGCAAATAATACAAATCCTTTCTTACCCCACGGACACACATAAAAAGGAACAGTACTTTTTTCTTTTATTGTATCTAATTGAGACTTTTTAAATATATAAACCGTTTCATTACATCTTAAACCATCAATCGAGTCTGCGGCAAAAGTCTCGTCTATATCACAATCTACATAATGTTCTTGTTTGCCTTCCATCTTGTTTCCTCCTAAAGATTATATTTATAGCCTTTTTCTTTACACCACATAAGTAGTAGTGCTTTTAAGTTTCCATTTATAGCACGGTTAGTAAGACCACTAGCTTGACTTAATGCTCCGTCTTTAATTTCAACCGTAACGAATGGTTCGTTTGGATACATTAGTTTTCTAAGAAAATAGATTTTAGTTTTACCCTCACATACAGTTGGAATATACCCACCCACACAGTGACTAAGAATATTACCTTCCCTTTTTAGGTCCCTACTTTTCTTAGGATTAGTAAT
>Ga0222628_1000262_pt1 | contig 24996 bp, 38 predicted proteins | sample AntAcemetageno95_FD_179860 | JGI IMG/M metagenome (GOLD analysis project Ga0222628, IMG submission 179860) | Saline water microbial communities from Ace Lake, Antarctica - #95 | ecosystem: Environmental > Aquatic > Non-marine Saline and Alkaline > Saline | place: Antarctica: Ace Lake | collected...
TAAATAAAATATAGTCTGGTTCAGGGACTGAACAACGGACTTAAAACAAAAACACGGTGAGGCGTTCTCGTTGGAGAAGTCACTGAAACGTGAAACACACAAGTCTTTAGCTTGTGGGTAGTTCATTCAAATGATAATGAAATAACAGAACAAACATATAATATATTACTCAAATATTGTGAAAAATATGAATATGGTCAAAAAAATATTAATATTTTAGATATAAGAATAACCAAAGATATTAGAAAAGGAAAACTTGAGAATATTTTATTCTCAACATAATCTAAATTTGTTCCCAATTATCTATATTTTTCATAAACTATTTGTTTTTCATTATATTAATTATTAAAATTGAAAAAATTTATAAAAAATAATATGAATTATAAATTTTGTTTGTTTTAATAAAATTTAGTTCTTATAATTTGTTTTTAATAAAAAATATTGTATTTTTGCAAAAATAGTTTTAAACCATAAAAAAATAATATGAATTATAAAGAAATGAAAAAATTAGACTTGGCAACTCTTACAAGTCGAGAAAAAGCAGAAGAAATGAAAAGTCAAATTATGGATTCTGATAAAGATGATATAATAAAATATATTAATTATTTAAGATATATTCAATATAATGAAGTAGATTTGAATTATATGCAATATATTATTAATTTTATGTATCTTAAAGAATTACAAAATATAGAATTTGATAATCCTGATATAAAATTTGGTGAAGTTGAAGAATTAATTATTCATGAAATTATTGTGTCCCCTGAAAATCAAATTTCAATAAATGAAGAAGATTATATTATTAATGCTGTTTTAATAGATAGTTATGAAACTGTTCTTATTGCAACAGATAGTAATGAAAAATTTAGAAAATTTGGATATATTACAGATAAAGATGGAATTAATTTTATTTATGAATTAGTATCAAATGAAATTATAGAAGATGATAATTATTTTAATCAAATAATTAATGCAGAAATTGAAACAAAAGTAAATATTCTTTCAATGTATGTTGGTCTTAATGAAATTGTTAAAACATTTGAAAAAATAGAAATTAATGTTGAAAATTTAGAATTTGCATATTCTGAAAAAACAACTCAAGGTGTAATTTCTAATGTAGTTGGTGGTATGATTCTTATATTAAAAAAACCAGAAATATTAATCATACCAAAAATTGAAATTCAAAAAAACAACCCACAAGAATCACCACAAGATCAAGATACACAAGAAAATACACAAGATACTAATGAACCATCACTTGATGAAGTTTTTGATGATGAAGAAAATAAAGATGAAGAAACTAAAGAAAATGATAAAAAAATAGATTATACTGATGTGAATTTTAAATTTTCAGAAAAATATCATTTTGAAATTACTTCTGGACAAGATAAAATAGTAACTGAATTAAGATTTAATGGTAAAAAAGAAGATTTAGAATATGATGAAAATAATAAATTACATGTTTATTATGATTATGTTGATGAAGTTTATAATTTTATATTATCAAATTTCACAAAAACTGAAGATATGGAAGGTGTTTGGGTAATATCAAATAGTGATATAGAAAAAATAGTAAGAAAATTAATTTATAGTGGTGCGGTGGTAAAATTAGAAAAAGATATTCAAATTGGTTCTTTTTTATCTCAATTTAAAAAGAACCAATTTGAAAAAATGAATAATACAAAAATTGAATTTATTCAATCTTTTAAAACACTTGATGAAATATATACTTTTGCTAAAGAAAATGGTACAGAACATTATGTTAAAAGTAATCAAATTAATATTGCAATATTAGATGCAGTTAAACAAAAATGGGATTGTGATGATTATGTTGTTTATGATTCAAGTTCTAAAATGATTATATGTAAAGTAGAAAATAAAGATGAAGAAGAATTAAAATGTTTTGGAGAAATAAATAAATTTGATACAGTTTATATTAGTACAGATAAAGTATTCACAGCACATAATATTTAAAATAAATATAAAATATATGAAAATAAAAATAACAGAATTTGCAAAAAGACATTTTGATCCTAAATTTGGAGGAACTAAAATATTAGACCACTCAATTGAAGAATTTGAAAATAAAACAAATGTTGATAAAATTTTCAAATCATTAACATTACATGAAACTATAATCTGTCCAGTTCATTTACAAGATGATGTTAGAAGTTGGAATGGTTATGCACCTTTTTGTAAATTAGTTGCTATCAGGAATTTCACAAATGCAAAATTAGGAGTAACTAAAATTACTTTTGAAAATTATCAATATATTATATCTGGTTATTCTGCAAGAAGAGAAACAGAATTACCGGTTTTTTCTCGTTGGTTAGAATTACCTATTGAAATACCAAAAGCTAAACATTTAATATTAGTTCTATATGATAAAGAACAAATTGAAAAAGAAAATAAAGTTGATGCTTTAAAAAAATATGAGAAAGAAAAAAAAGAATATGATGATTCAGGTGAAGAAGATGGATTCATTTTAGGTGATGGATTCCCAGATAATTTTGATGATTGGTGTGAATTATTAGATATTGTGAATACGTTTGATGCAGATTATGGTATTGTTGCTATTCTTGGTCAAGAAACATCTGAAGAAGAACCAATGAAACCAGAAACTATGTTAAGAAATGCTTTAGGTATTGAAGAAGGTGGTTCAGGGGTAAAATTAGATAGAAAAAAATATTTAGAAAGTGTTAAATTCTGGTCAGAAAATATAACAATTAAATCTTAATAAAATGTCAAGAATAAATTTTAAAATTTCAAAAATGGAAACCAAAAGAATATAAAAAAAAATTAAGAAAGAACAAATTAAAAAATATACTAAAATGAAAATGATTTTTGATGAATTAGAAAAACTATCAGCGAAAGTAGAATATGATTTTTTACAAATAAATTATAAATTAAATAAAAAAATGTTTTTTTCTTCAAAATGTATAATTATATTTTTTCTTTATTTTTTTTCTTTGGCTGGTATCAATTATTTTTCACAAATATATCATCTGTTTTTAGTCCATTATTTAATATTGGATTAGGATATTTTAATATGTGTGTTCATTATGAATTTTTAAAAAAATGGAAAAAATTAAAAATGAAAAATGAAAAAAATTAAATGAGTTATTAAAAATCATTGATATAGATAAATATCAATTACAATTAAGAAAGAAAAAATTTCATAAAATATTAAAACATTTAAATTAATAATTAATTTTTAATATATAAATAAAATTAATTATATAAATGAAATCATATGATAATTTTATATTAGAAGCAAAATTATGGAAAGGTACTCAAGAATTATCTATAGATGTTGCAATTAAAATTATTAAAGAAAAATGTAGTAAATTTTCATTTGATGATAAACCTATAATGAGACAAGTTACTCTAAGAGGAAAATGGTTTAAAGTTGATCCCACTAAACAAAAAAGAAAAAGTTCTCAATTATCTGATATTCATTCATTAATTATGAATAAAACTTGGAAAAATTGGCCATCAAGAAATTATTCCGTAATATGTAGAATTAATAATAACAACAGCACTGAGATAGGTAATTACAGAGTTATTCCTTTTGATGATTCTAAATGGGGTGTTTGTGGAAATTCTGATATATGGTGGGATTGGAATAGAAGAATAGAAGAAAAATATAATAATAAAATTAGTAATAGTAGAATTATTAGATGTTTTGAGGAAATAATAAAAACATTATATGATAGAAAAATTAATGATGATAATTATGATGATTTAATAAAAGATATTGATTTAATTGATGATTTTTTACTAACATATTCAGAAAATGATGAAATTAATAGAAATACAAAAGGTTATATTGAAGAAATTAAAGAAATATTAAAAGAACAAAATTTAACATTCAAAGAATTATTATTTGATTTATATTCTCCAGGTGATGATTTTTCATTAAAATCATATGATGAATTACAAGATACAATGTTTCAAAATTTTGAAATATGGTCTGAATCAAAATGTGTATTAATTCATTATGAATTTGAAAATGAATTAAAAGAAAAATTTCACTTATATTTTAAATAATTTGTATTTTTAACCTTTAAATAATATTCATATTTTCTATTTAAATAAATATTTGAATCTTTATATAAATAATCCAATATTTTTTCAACTTGTAAATTTCCCCCAATACCAAGAGTTCTAATATTGTTTTTTCTTTCAGGATGTCTTGTTTGTAATTTGTGTATTTTTATTTTTAAACATTTCATAAAATGTTTTTGTAAATCTTTTAAAAACATTTCAGTTGACGCAATAAAAATATAATATTTTGGGTAATTTGTTTTAGATACTCCTTTTGTTATACAACCATCCCCATCAAAATATCCTCTTATAAAATGTTTCAATAATGAGTCATCTAAAAAATTAGGAAATTGTAATTTGAAAGTTTTTGCCTGAATAACTCCAAATGAACTTAATTTTCTTGATATATGACCATTATCAATAACAAAAGACCATTGTGGTTTTGTTGAATTACTATTTTTGTATTCTGAATATCTTAATGGTTTAGTTGGACATATTGGTTCTCTAATTTTTTCTAAAATATCAATATCATCTTCTTTTAATGATAATTTTACAATATTTTTCTTTTCATTGTTATATCCATCTGCACATAAAAACCCTAATGTATAAGCTTTATGTTCATTATCTATATTATCAAAATATTTTTCATTTATATCATATTTTCTTAATTTTTCTATATTTGATATTATTTTAATATTATTATCAGTTAATATTTTTGTAATTCTGTATCTTGTTAATTTTGTGTTTTTACTTATTTTTCTTATACTCAATCCAGATTTATAATCATTTATTATTTTATTAATATCCATAATTTCTTTAGTTTTATTTATATATAAAAAACCATACAACTAAAACACATAACTTTTAAAATAATTTTCTTTTTTCTTTTTTTCTTTGTATCTTTGTAAAAATTATAAATTAAAAAAGGAAACAAAAAAATTTTAAAAACATAATATAAAAAAATATAAAAATATGTTTGATACAAAATTAAAATATATAAGATTAAAAAATTATGATGAAATAATTATATTTCATTCTATAATTGAACATTCAAGATTTAAACATTTTAACCCTATATCAGCAGGATTTTGTTATATTGGAGATAATAAAGTAAATTGTTTTGGTGAAAGTATATCATTAAAAATAAAATCAATGGATGATGATACAGAAATAGCAACAAAACAAGTATTTGGGTTTGATGCAAAATCTTAAAAATGAAAAAATAAAACAATAAAATGAAAAAATTAAAATGAAATAATTATATTTCATTCTATTGAACATTCAACACTTAATCCATTAAATTTAAATTAAAAAAATAATTAATATGAGTAAAATACTAATAGCAGTTTCAGGAGGAATTGCTGCATATAAAGTCGCAGATATTATTATTTTCATTGATAAAATTTTTAAATTTTTTCATTAAATTATATATTAATTTTTAATTTCTAATTTTTATTTGTATCTTTGTAGAATTATAAATATAAAAATTAAAAGAAAATGAAAAACTATATTCCAACATATGATGAAGCTAAAGCAATGGTTGTTGCTAAAGGTGAATTAGTTTTCTATGAAACTGAAAGATTCATAGATGGTTATAAAGTCTCTACTTTTAATTACAGATTGGCTCAATTCACAGATTTCATAAAACCATTAACTGGTAGAAAAAATGCAGATGCAAAAGAATTAAGAGGTCTTTGTTTTGTATTTAATAAAGATGGGTCTTTATATAAAAGATTTTTAATGTTAAAGAAATTTTGGAATGTTAATCAAGTTACTGAAACTTTATATGAAAATATAAAAGACTTAACAATAAAATCAATCTACACAAAAGAGGACGGCTCATTAATTTCATTTATTAAATTCCCAAATGGTCGAGTTATACCAAAAACTAAAATGGGATTTGATAATGATCAAACTATTGAAGTTGAAAAAATATACAAGGATAACAAAAAATTAAGAGATTTTGTTAATTATTGTTTAGATAATGATATTGTTTCATTTTGGGAATTTGTTTCATTTAAAAACAGAATTGTTTTAAATTATGATAAACCAAATTTAATTTTATTAAAATTAAGAGATAATAATACGGGGGAATATTTAGATATTGAAAAATATAGAAATAAAGGTTTTGATGTTGTTAAATCTAAAGATATTATAGATTTAAAAACTCTTATTAAAAATGTTGAAGAAGCAAAAGGAATAGAAGGAGTTGTTATAACATTTGATAATGATTATATGGTTAAACAAAAATCGATAGAATATTTCCAAAGACACAGATTATTAACTGAAGATGCTAATAGAGAAGATACTATCATATCTATGATATTAAATGACACTATTGATGATATTATATCTCAATTAGATGAAATCATGGATAAAGAACAAATTGATTTTATCGAAGGAATTGAATTAATTGTGAAAGATTTCTTAGCAAAAAGAATTGAAGAAGTTTCTATTTTATCATCTAAATATGATGGAAATATGAAAGATTTTGCAATTAGATATAAAAAAGACAAAAATTTTGGTCTTGCAATAAATGTTATTAAAAGTTTTGAAGGTAAAGATGTTTATGCAATTGTAAAAGATTGGTTATTATATCAAACTAATAAACTTGAAAAAGCAAGATCATTTGTACAAAGAAAAGGATTTAAAAGAAAGTAAGATTATAATTAATCTTACTTTCTATTAATTAATATATAAATATTATTAAATAATTATTAAAATTATGAAAAAATTATTAAAAAAACTTACAGAATTAAAAGCAAATGATTTGTTATATTTAACAACTTTTGCAGTTATTAATTTAGAAGAATCAATAAAAAATGCATCTGAAAGAAAAAGTGATGAAGATTTTTTAAAAAAACAAGAAAAAAAATATGATAATATACCTATTAAATATAAGGAATTAATACAAATATCATTTGATAATAAAGATATGAATGTTTCAATTCCAATTATAAAATTTATTGATGATTTAATGTTTGATAATTATAAAAATTATGATTATTTAAATAAAAATACTTCTGAACTTGCAGTTATTAGAGATACATATAAAGGAATTTTAGATGTTAACCAATATCTTATAACATATGAAAAAATTATGTTAGGAACTAAATTTGATAATCCAGCTATAAGAACGGTTCAAAAAATGTTTTTAGAAAATCAAATTGAAAAAGAAATCAGAAACGAAAATTATGAACAATGTACTGTTTTACAAAAAATAATTAAAGAAGTATAAATTTATGTATAAAAATAAAAAATGAATAAATATTAATGAAAAAGACAGTAAGATATTTAATAAATAGAAAAATGCATATAGATTATTTTATAAACTATAATCAAATAGATCAGTTTAATGATTTAAAAACAGCAAGAACGTATTTAAAAAAATTAATTAAATTAATAAATGCTCAGAATGAAGTAAAAGTTAAATATAATAATTCATTTAAAGATGCAATTGAAAAACATATACTTAAATACGGACAAAAAACAGGTGATGAATATTTAAGCGTAGAAAATAAAATAACCAGAGAAATAAAAATTTTAAATACGGTTGAACTTAAAGGAATTTAAAAAATTAGAAAAAGAAAAATGAATAAAGAAAAATATATTAAAACACTATTAAAAGATAATATCAAATTTGCAGAAAAAGAAATCAAGAAATTAGAAGAAGAATTAACTGATATCTATAAATTACCAAATGATTGTAAAGATATTATGATAAATGATGTTAAATGTGAAAATAAAGATTATAAAATAGATTTATTAACTAATCATTATCATGTTATTGGTTATATGACATCACTTAAAACAATTAGTGAACAAATATTAGAATTAAATAAAATGACTAATGATGAATTTAATGAACATTTAATTGAACAAGAAAAAATCGAAATTCATAATCAAAAAGTTATGAATGAATTAAATCAACATTTAAAAGATAATAATATTAATATATAGATAAAAAATAATATAGATATGGCAAAAATAAAAAAAATAGAATTAACAGGTTCCCCAAAAAAAGCAGGGTTTAAAACTAAGCAAAAATTTTTAGATCAAATGGCGGATTTTAATTATGTTCAATCAAAAATGAGAAAAAGAAACAATGATGTTGACATCCTTGTGACAGATTCCCCAAATTCAACAACAAATAAAATGAAATTAGCAGATGAATTAGGAGTAGAAATTATGACTTATACACAATTTGCAGAACTTTTTGATTTAGAGAAAGACATTTAAAAAAATATTAAATGAAAATATGGATATTAAATAATACTAAATTTGATGATAAAAATATCAATAGTATTGAATATTTTGAAAAAGAATTTATTCCAATAATTTCAAAATATTCAAACAAAAATGATATAATATTACATTTAGGACAAATATTCAAAAATAGTGATAATATAAACACTAAATTATTAAATAATGTTATTAATTTATTTAATAAAATATCTAATATATTACCAATATATTTTCTTACTGGATATGATGATGAATTTTTAAAATTATTATCAACATTGAAATTTAATGTAATTAGTGAACCAACAACATTTTCTGATAATATCAAAATAATACCTCGAAAATATAAAATATTAGAAAATATCAATAATGAGGAAATCATATTTATAAATTCTCAAATAGAACAATCATTATTAAAAAATAGATTATATTATTGTGGATTTTATGATAAAAGAACAGAGTATAAGAATATTATAAATGTTGGATCACCCTATCAATTTGATAAAGATGCTTCTAACGGTTTTTATGTTGTTGATAATAAAAATAAAAAACACAAATATTTTGAAAATAAAACAATACCTATATATGATACAATTCACATCACTGATATTAAACAAATTGATGATTTAGATGCAATATTTATAAATAATAATAAAATATCAATTGAAATTGATAAAAAATTAATTGATAAAAAATTAATTGATGAAAAAAATATTAAAATTGATTTTTTATTAGATAAATATAATTTTAAATCAATAAAATATATTAATGATGAAGTTGTTAATGAAAAATTAATTGGTTCCTCATTAGATATTAATGAAATAGTTTTAGAAAAAATAAAGAATACAGATAATAAAGAATTACTAAAAGAATTTAACAATATAATGAAAATTTTTAATGAAAAATATTAACAAAAATGAAAAAGTATGAAAAATGAAATAATAATTGAAATGAAAAAAAATTACCCAATCGACAATATTCTAAAAAGAAATGAATGGAATAAATTAAAAATTAATTTATTAAATTTTATTATAATTCAAATAATAATAGAATTTTATATATTTATGGGTGTAGAAACAATACCATTATTACTTATTGGATGTGGTTTATGTATTATATCAATAATTTATTGTTTTAAAATAATAATAAATCTTATTAGAGTTGATTTTACCACTGCGGGTACTGGGGCTATTGGTCCTACTATGTTAATTACAGATTATATTAATCAAATTGGAAAAGATATAAAATCAATTAAAAAATTTTTTAAAAGAAAATAATTATGAAAATAACCTTAACTGAAGAGAATTTTATTTCTCTTTTAAAAAATAATTTAACATTTAAAAATATTAAAATTTTAGAAGATGATTTATTTGATTTAATATCTGGTGATATTATTGAAAAAGATAATAATTTAATATGTTTACAAGACATTGGATTTGGGAAAATTTTAAGTTTATTAGATAAATATTATTATGAATTAAAAAAAACTAAAAAATAATTTTTTTGTTTCATTTTATTTTGCTATATTTGCATATTATTAATCAACAAAAAAATTAAATATATGAAATTTAGAGAATGGAAAAATAGCAAACAAAAAAATTATTTTGAACTTGAAGTAGGTGATATTATGGTCTTAAGTTCAAATCGTAAATTTTCTTTTGTTAGAATAAAAAGAGGAGCTCAAAGTATGGTTGGAACCAGTGTAGAAGATGGTAAAAATTTTTCAATTAGAATAACTGATTATTATAGCAAAAAAATAACAGTTATTGGTAAAGAAATCAAGAAAAATACTCTTGTAAATGATTCTAATAAACTTAATATGAAAGATCTCAAATTAAAAGAATTTGTTGTAATTATGACAGGCAGAAATAATACAACTCCCGAATTAGCTCAATTAGTTGAAATCAAACCAACAAATAAATATTCTCACGTATTTAAAAATCCAATTACTAGAAGAAAAACATCATACAACCAAAATGATAATTGGGAAATTCACAGAATTAATGATATTTTAAAAAAATAAAATTTATGAAAAAAGAAATTAATATAATTATAAATCTCTCTGGTTCAGAAGAAATTGCTATTGTGTTTACATCTTGTAAAAAAGATAAAATATCAATTAAGTTAGAAAGTAAAATAGAAAATAAATTACCAAAAGTTAATTCAGAGAAAGTAATAAAAACTATTGGTCGAGTATATGCGTAAAACAGAGTAAAATCAAAAATTAAAACAAAATACATAAACAAAGAAACATAAAAATATTATTTGATTAATAAGGAAGAATGGCTACATATTAAATTATGTGGCTATTTTTTTTAATTTTTCAATTCTTTTCTTTTTTAATATTTCAAACTTAAAACAATCATTTACATTTTTAATATTTTTTTCATTTTCTTTGACAAAATTATTATTAAATGCACTCTTTATAAATTCCCAATCTTTCTGTTTATTTTCCCATTCTTTCATATTTAATATATTATATATTTAATGAACTACACACAAACTAAAGAATTTGTGTGTTTCACGTTTCATAGACTTCTCCAACAAGACGACTCACCGTATTTTTGTTTAGTCCGATTTCTGTCCCAGAAACAGACTTAAATATTTTAATATTTTTTACTTTTTATGATTTTACCTACAACAAGATTTTTGTCATAGAACCATCATACGTCAAAGAACTAAACTAAATTTATATATTAAAGTAAATTAATGATTTTTTTCCATTTGTTGGAAGTCAAATTCATCACAGAATCTAAAGACTTCTGTGTTTTCTTTGACGGGTCATATAAATATGAATCAAAAATTAATATATAAAATATATATGAAAAATTTTGAAGATTTTTGAATATTTTTAAATATTTAATATTTAAATTTAATATATAATAAAAATAATATATGAATAATATGAAAAATATAATGAAGAAGGTGAAAAAGTGTATTGGTAGTACAGAATGGTCACAACCACAAGAAGTCCCACAAGAAGATATTAAAGATTTTGATGAAACTGATTATATAAATTACTGGTTAAGAAAACAAGAAAAAAGAAAATAAAAAATATGATAAAAGATTTTAAAAATTTTAAAAAATTAAATGAAATGAACATAACACAAGGTCAAGATAATGATATTAAAAAAATTTTTCCAAATTATAGTAAAGAAAAATCACATATAATAGCTGAAGGTGGAAATGATGATGATCACACATTTAGAGGTGCTTTTTTAGTTCAAATATATGGAAAAGGTATATATAGATTTGAAGATGGAGAATTGATTAAAAAAGTAAAATGAAAAAACAACACAAACAATATGAAAAATATAAAAGATTTTAAAAGATTTAAAAATATCTCTGAGGCAGCAGAAGGTTTAGATATTAAAAACGAATATTCTAAATTAATAAATGATCCGAAATTAGGGACAATTGATTTAGGTCTTGTAGTAGATATATCACAAACAGATATAACTAATATAAAACAAACATATAAAGATTCAATTATTCAAAATGTTGAAGGTCATTATATTATGTCTTTAAAAAAAACAAATGAAAATTATAATAAAGGAAAAAAATATAAAGTAACAGTATATGTTAAAACACCATATTCAACAATAGTTAAAGCAGATGATGAAAATGAAGCTAAAGAAAAAGCATTAGAAAGAGACGCTCCAACATATTATGTATATCGAGAAAATATAGAAGATGAATGGGTTACTGAACCATTAGAGGAATTTCCTAATTTAGGTAATAATGAACCTGAAATTGAGGAAATAGATTATTAATTTTTAAAAAAATAAATAAATAAATATGAAAAAATTAAAATATATAAAACTATGGGAAAATTATCAAGAAGAAGAACCAGTTGATATTGATGTTATCTTTTTAGTAAATGAAAATGATGAAAAATTTGCTGAAGATGTTTTTGCATATTTCCCAAATGAATTATATACAACAGATAATGATGATTTAAAAACATGTTATGTACATGTTGGACAACATTCCGCGTGTCATATAAATTATGCTTCAGAATCCAGATTAGCAACAGTTGAGGAATATACCCCATTAAAAGAAGAATTAGAATCTATTGGATATGTGTTGAATATTATTGAAGCATTATAAAATAATTAATTATGAAAGATATAAAAAAATTTGAGAACTTTGAAAATGTTTCAGAATCAAAAGATATTGATTATTTAAAACAATCTATAAATCAATATCAAAGAATAGATTATTCTATGATGTCTAAAATAGAAATTTTAGAAAATAGAGTTAAATTTTTAGAAAAAACTTTATTTAATTTAATAGGAATTATATGACAATTACAGAACAAAAATTAATAGAATATTTTAAGTTAAAAATTAAAGAACATATTGAATATAATGATGTTCAAAAAATTTTACTTATAGAATCTTATCAAGAACTCTTTGGAGTTAAAATGAATATTAATTGTGAAAATCAATTAATATTTGCTTATCTGGAATTATATAAATACATAAATACGAAATACGAAATATGAATTAAATTTATATCTTTAGTTTTGACCATATTTTATTAATATATAAAAGTAGAATTTATGTTCATTTTTGGGAATGTATGTTTCGAGATTGTAAAAAATCTTTTGAATTGTTTTCACAAGCAATAAAGAAATTCGCATTTCACAAACAAAAAATAAAAAATGAAAATTATGTCACATTATCGAATGCGTGACCGAGAACCATCAGCTATAATCACTGTAGCAGGTTCAGAGAAGAAAATCTATCAAGACGGTCAAATTTACTTAAAAAATGGTGAAAACTTTGAAATTCGCTTTTTCAACCCACTTCAGTTTAAAATCGGAGTTGAAATATTATTCAATGGAATTAAAAAAAATGATGGAATTTTAGTCTTAAATCCCGGAGAAGATGTCACATTAGACAGATTTCTTGGAGAAAAGAAAAAAATGAAATTTGATACTTATACCATTGATGGAAATAATGATGCAGCAGTAAAAGCAGCAGCATTAAATGGTCTTATGGAATTTAGATTCTATAAGGAAAAAAATATATGTGATTGGAATTACACAGGCACATCTACTGGAGGGGTATCTCATTTTACAAATTGTGGAAATTGTGGAAATTACACATCAATAATAGATGATGGGAATATTGGAATAGGAACAACAAATCCAAGTTCTACTTTTAATTGTAATTGTATCACAGAATCAATTTTAGAATCAAAATTAGAAACTGGGAGAGTTGAAAAAGGTCCAGAATCTAATCAAGATTTAAATATAGTTGATGCAGATTTTGAATCATTTGCGTTTCATACTATTAATTATCAACTTAAACCTAATTCACATAAACCAATACAAATACAAGAAATTCGTCAATATTGCCATCAATGCTCTTATAGAATAAGAAAAAAACATTGGAAGTATTGTCCTAGTTGTGGAAATAAATTGGATTAAATAGAATTAATTATACCAGATTATAAATTATCAGATTATAAATTATATAAAAAAATAATAAGAAATTTAATTTATAAACACAAAGAAGAACTTTTTGAAAAATGAATTTCTTAAAAATAATAAAAATAAAAATATGAAAACAAAAATTATATGTATATTAGACAGATCACCATCTATGAATTCAATTATAGATGAAGCAATAATTGGTTTTAATCAATTTATTGATGAACAAAAACTAATTGAAAATTCAGATAAAGATATTATAAAGATTATTCAATTTGATAAAACCTGTGAAAAAGTTTTTGAAAATGTTATCAGTAATGTAGAACATTTTAATAAAGAAACTTATAAACCACAAGGTTGGGGGGACAGCTTTATATGATGCAATTGGAACAGTTCTTGATGAAGAATTGGATATATTAGCAGAATCATCTAAAAACAGACCAGATAAAACTCTTTGTATTATACTTACGGACGGAGAAGAAAATTCTAGTAAAAACTATCATAAATCAATGATTAAATTAATGATTGAAGAAATGGAAAGAGAATTCAAATGGGATTTTATTTTTTTAGCAGCAAATCAAGATGCAATTTTAACAGCTGATGGTCTTGGGATTTCAAAAGGAAAAGCAATGAATTTTACAGCTACTAATGATGGAATTAATGTTGCCTATTCTTCAATAAGTAAAGCAACAAAACATTACAGAACAACAACAAATGAAAATTATGATAATATTTTTAATGAAAGTCAACAAAAATAATATTATAATTAAAATGAACATATAAATTCAAAAAAAAGGTAAATATTTTTTATTTACCTTTTTTTATTTTTAAAAATTTATTAAATTTTAATTAATATCTGATAATTTTTGTTCAAGAGAATTTAATTTATTTTTTAATATTTTAATTTCATTTTCGAGAACAGTTTTTTCAGAATTTGAAGATTTTTCAGTATTTAAAGGTTCTAAATTTTGAAATCTCCCTCTACTTCTTTTAAAATTTCTAAAAGTTTTTCTAAATCCTGAATTATTATTTAATTCAGTATCAGTACAAGTTCCAGCTTGTCTTCCTGTCTTTGGTCCCATTCCATTAGGACCTGTTTTATCATTTCTTGGCATCTTTTTTTTATTTTTTTTTATAGATTCCCATCTAAATTTAACTTGTTGTTGTTAAAGTTTTTTCATCTTGTGTTAAATTACCAGATGCATCACTCACATCAAATCTAATTGTCCAACTACCGGCAGACACAATTTGTGTATATACAACACCATTTTTATAAAGAATAACTTCATCTGTATCTATTATACCATCATAAGCATCAGTTACAGAAGATATTGCATAAGTTCTAATCATTGCAGCAGTTATTGCACTTGGAGTTATAGACATTTCAAATGTTGTTGCGGTAAATACATCATTATAATTAATAACTGGGAAGCTTGGTTCAGTAACTGTCAATGTTTTGCCAGTTGAATATAAATTACCAGCTGTATCAGAAACACTAAAATTAAGTTCAAAATTACCAATTTCAGTAATTCCAGTAATTCCAGATGTTGCTCCAGATGCAATTGTAATTGTGACAGCAGAATTTGCAATAATTCCATCAACATCATCTTCAACATAATCAATCCAATAAGTATTAATATCAGATGTATTTATTGTCCCAGGAGTTGCAGTATCACCAGTTAAGTCCATTGTTCCATTAGGTTCTGAAACTTGAATATTTGATGTATAATAAATAATTGGTGCAGTATCATCAACTAATAAATCAAATGCATCTGTTGTTGTATTATCAGCTAAATCAGTTATTTTAAATGTTACATCATAATAACCGTTTTCTGTTATTGTTGTTTCTTCTTCTCCAGTTTCAGTTTTTATAATAATGACTGTTGCATTATCTTTATTTATACTACCATCTCTTAATTCATCATTATTATCATAATCTATAATTGTATCAATATAAAGATCAATTAAATTTTGACTAGTAATTCCTGATCCAATATCAGTTATTACATAAGTTGAACCAGTCATACCACTATTATATGTAATTACAGGAGATGTAGTATCAATACTAAGATTTATTTTTGTTAAATAACGACTATTTTCATCAGAAGTCACCCAGTTTATTCTTGAATATGCTTGTAACGTATTAAATTGACTTAAAAATGTTAATTCAATTGGAGTATCAGATGTTGTTGTTATAGTTATTGTATCATCTTCTATTTCAACAATATTAATAGTATCATATGTAATAACTAATTGTATTTCATCATCAATATCTAATATTTCAAATTGTGTTGAACCAGTATAAACCCCATAAATTTGATCTGAAATAATAGAATTATAGCTTAATCCTACTATTGTAGTTGATGTAGATGCTGTAACTGTTGTTGTATCTATATTTGCCGCTAAAATATCAAGAGTAATATTTGTATCTCTTGGATTATAAACATATATTTGTGGAATTCTATGATCCTCATTTCCAGATAATGCTAATATATCTGTAAATGTTCTTATAATTGTTGGTTCATCTTCATAATAATAACTTACATATGCATCTTCAGGACAAACCTGGGGATTTTCGTTATAATCTGGTTTTATAACTAATAATGTAATATCTTCACCAACTGTACCATAAGTGATTGGTTGATATCCAGAATCATTTTGCAATATTTGAGATGCAGCAAAAAATGAATCATAAGATATATCTAATGATGATAAATCTAATTTACCAAGTATATTTGGCCCATCTTTAGCAACAACACAATTATTTGTGAATGTTATCTTTTTAGTTGGTGAATTTAATAAAGTATTTGTTTGAATTCTCATTTTGAATTATTTCTTTTTATATATATATTAAATTAGATTTTGCAAAAAAAATTAAATATATTAAATGGCTACATTAACTTACCTTCTTAGTAAAAAATATGATGAAACTTATACTGTAAATTTTTATAATGGTCCTCAAATAATTGAAAACCAAGGTCATAAGTTTGTGTCAGATGAAATTTATGGATTAGTAGATATTTCATCTTTTTCTGATGAAACTTGGGGGGATACTTCAAATGTTTATTTTACAAAATATTTAAAATATAAATATGGTGATACTTGGAGTAGAATGATACCATTAGATGGAATTATTGCCAGTGGATTAACATTTTCTTGTAGTGATGATGAAGATATTATAAAAATAAATCCAAATAAATCGATTATAATTGAATTATATTATTTCATTACTCATGATAGTGATGCAACTTCAATATTATCAGTAGATAATATATCTATTGGTGGTGAATATGGATTAAATGTTTTTGATGAAATTGCAACAGTAGGAAGTGGGGATACTGCATTATTAGTACCAGAAGATATTTATAAAATATTTTCATTAGATGATTTTCTTGTAGTTGCAGATGGTTCAGCATATAATATAAGTTTTAGATTTACTCAAGATAATAATAGAACTTATACTGAATGGTTACCATTAACAATTGATGAACTTACACATGTAAAATTAAATCCATTAAGATTTGCAAAAGTTGAATATTTAATTGAAAATACTTCGACTTCTCTATTAACTGTATATGATATTGTTTTAGATGGTGATTTTCAAAATGTTTCAGCAAATTATTTAAAAACAAATAAATATGGATTAAAACAGGACTGTATTACCGCAGCAGAAAGTCCTCATGGCACAATAGGAACCGCCGGATATTCTCCAGGAGTAGATAATACTAATCGAGATTTTTATTCATCATGTTCATCCTATTCAAGTAATACTGTATCAAATGATATTAATACTGAGAATGATGATTCAAGTGCAATATCACAATATTGGAATCCATATCAACATCAACAAATTACAGATTTTGCAAATTTACTTGGGAATCAGGTGGCACAAATATTTGGTTGGGATGTTGATTATCATTTAGCTGATCCAGATGATAATGGTACAGATGTTTTTTTACATGAATATACATTAAAAAATATTATAGAGAAAAAAAGAGTAAAAATAATTGTACCAGAAAATAAATTTCCTGTTGAAAGTTTAGTAATTAATCAATTTAATTTAGATTTATTTGATACATTTGAAATTCATATTTTAAAAGATGAATTTAAAAATAAATTTGGAATTACAACAAGACCTGGAGAAGATGATATTTTATATATTTGTGAGGCAAATATGTTATATTATGTTAAACATTCTCAAGCATTTAAAGATGTTATGAATGCTGCAACATATTATAAACTTATTTTAGAGAAATATGAAGATAAAACAAATATTAGAAATACATTAGAAGAATCACAAGAACAAATTAATGAATTAACAAACAATACAACATTAGATGAAGTATTTGGTCAAGATATGAAAGATGCACAAAATCAAATAGCAAATAAAGAACAATTAAAACCAACTTCTTTTGATTTTATTAGACAAACAATATCAAATAAAGTAGTATTAGAAAGTGAAATAGTTAATGCAGGAACAATAAATGTTATAAATACTGTTTATGATTTATCTGATTTAATGATTGTTAATAGAACAGCAATTGATTATAAAAAAAGTGATATTATGACAACTCATGATAATAGATCTTTTATATTTTGGTTTAATTTTAAAAATTCATATAATGAAGATAATAGATTATCAAAAGATGTATTTACATCATATAATATTTCGAATGATAATCATGTATTTTTAGCAAATTATGAAAATACTAATGGATATAAAATTTATTATAAAGGAGGAAAATTAGGATTTACAATAAATAATACATCATATAGATTAAATTTCCCAAATGGATTATTAACAAATATATGGTATGCTGGAGTTGTAAATTTAAATCAAAGACAAAAAGAAATTGATATTAATGTTTATAAAAGAAATTCAGATATTGAAGTTACTTATTTTAATCCATTATCATATCAAAAAGAAATTATTAATATAACTGGTGATACATCAGATTTAATTAGTAGAGGATTTAAACCAGTAACAAATATAGAAGAAAATAAAACAGATTTAATATTATTAAGTTCAGTAACTTATGATATTTCAGAAACACAAGAATTTAATATTGATACAACATTGAAAATTTTAGGTTCTAATATAAAATATTCAAATTTAAGAGTATTTTCTGAAATTATTCCAGATGATAATATAACAAATGTATTAGAACAAAATATAATTAAAGATTCTCAATATTTAATATTAGCTGATAATGCTAATAAAAAAGTTGTTACAACTAATTATTATTTCAAAAATTGGAAATAATAATTTAATATATAAAATATATAAAAAATAATAAAATAATTATGAAAACATATGAAAATTTTTTGAATAAAATTAGACCAAACACATCTGATCCATTACCAAAACCATTAGAACAAAATTTATTTAATTATAAATTTATAATCCCTGTAAAAGTTGAAAAAGAAATAAATGAAGAAATTATTAATTCTGCTGGAAGTTTAGATTATGTTATTAGTGGGTTAGAAGATAAAGGTGTTGATGCATATTGGTTTAAAGAAAATTTTGAAAATTTTATAGAATATTCTGGACCACCAGAACCAGAAGAGGAACCAAATAGAGATGATTTTGATGAAAATGAAGATGATGATTTTAATGCAGAATTAGAAGAATGGGAAGAAATGAATCAAGCATATGATGAATTTCATAATGGGGATTTTGATACTCAATTAGAATTATATATTGATGGTGAATGGAATGGAAATTGGAACAACTTTATAAAAGAATTTCAAATTTTAGATTCCCCTAATAATTTAGATAGTTATGAAATGAAAGAACTTTTTGAAATATTAAAAAATGATTTCAATGATTCTAAATTAGAAAAATATGTAGATAATAAAAAATTAGAAATAATTGATATTAGAATAAATGATAATGATTTTGACCATGGTAAATTTATAGTAAATGTAAACACTTCTAAAGAATTATCAGATGCAGAATTAGAAGAAGTAAAAGATTATCTTGAAGGTCAATGTTCAGATGGTTGGGGTGAAGGATTCGAACAACAAGATCATGATGGTTGGTTTATTCATTCTTGGTGGTTTGAAGATGATTATGAAATTGAAATTGTAAAATAATTATATTGAAATTAAATTGGTTATTCTTTTTAATTTTAATCTTCTTTGAACTTTAATATCTATTTCAATATAACAAATATTAATTATTTTATAAGTATCAAAAGTGTCATTAAATTCTACGCAATAATTATTAGTATTATCTATAAATTTTCTTATAATTGTATATCTTTTTTCTTTTGTATTCCAAAGATCTTCTTTTTTAGGAATAAATACGATATCTCCAATATTTAAACTATCAAAAAACCAATTTTTTATATATCTTGAAATTTCAGATGTAATAACAATATAATTGTTTTTTGTAATTTTATATGAAAATTTATTTTTATTAAGAAAATTTAATAAAATATTAGATTTGTGATATCCATTATTAAAAGAATATTTTAATATTTGATTTAATTTAGTTATCATAATAATATTTTTTGTAATTTTTTCATTCTTAATAATTGTTTAAATTTAGAATGTTTTATATCTATTTTTTCTAAAAAATCAACACTTAAATATATAGTTAAATATTGTTCATCAATAGTTGTTAAGTGTTGTTCTGATGGATATTCAATATTTTCTGAATAAGATAATTCATTTATAAATGAATTTTTAAATAAATAACCATCAATAAAATTAGATGATATAAACCATGTATCTATTTTATAACTTGTAGCTAATCTAAGTTCTTCCCAACTATTGAAATTTCTATTATATTTAGAATTTAATAAAGAATAATAATTTTTATCTATTTCTAATTCAATTTCAATTGTTTGTTGAATATGTTGTGAAATTTTACAGTTACAATATATAAAATTATCATCTAAAATAAAATACCCGTCATTATTCATCTAATATTTTAATTAATTTTTTTTCTCTTAAAAATAATTGATAATCTTTATACCCTTTGTTTGTTGATGTCCAATTAAAAAATCCTTTATTCATTTCCCATTCAAGACAATTTAATTTACATTCTTTTAATAATAAATCAAAAATATTCATAGTTTCATTATGAATATTTAATAATAAATCATAATTATCATCTATAAAATTGTATTTTTCATCATCATTTAATTTATTATTATGTAAGTTATATTCTTCAAAAATATCTCCTATAACATTAGAATTTCCATATGGGCGTTTATACTCAAGTGTAACATATTTAAAATTATAATTACCATAATCAAAATACATTCTTCTTATTAATGATATGTGATAATTTTTTACATTATATTTATTAATAAAAGATTGGGAAATTATAACATATCTTGAAAATATTAATAAAATATATTCTAAATCTTTAAAATTATCAAAAATATTATCTTTTTTCGTCCAATATGCAACAGTGTCAATATATGCACTTTTCATTCTTCTAGATTTTAATTTTTTTAAATTAAGATAATTTTTCGAAGTGATTTGTATTTTCATATAATTATTTTACTATTCTATTAAGTTTATTTTTTCTAAATAATTTTTGAATTTTTTTCAATGTATCTTTATCAAATTGATTTTTAAGTAATTTCCCATCAACATACCATTTATTATTTTTAAATAAATAATTATATTCTTCATTACCTTCATATTCATTTGATATTGTTGATTTCATATCATCCCAATTTTCAGTCCCTCTATCTCTATAATAATATATTGTATATCCATCAATTGGTGAATCAAAAGAATGACCATCAGGTTTATCACAACTTTTATATAAAGATGAAATCATACCATTTTTTAATAATTTTCTTACTTTTTCTTCTGTATTATAATAACAATATAAAAGAAACCCATTATAGTCTATGTAACCATCCCAATGACAATATGTTTGAGTATATGTATTATCTAAATTCTTAATAGATATTGTACTTCTTGTTCCCATATTTTAATTTTTTTTAATTAAATTAATTATTTCTTGTGCTTTTTCAAATATTTCTTCTTTTGGTATATGTTCTACATTATTATGTCCATGTAATTGATCTATCTCTATTACAACTTGTTCAAGTATAGATGCATTACCAAGAGCATCTTTAAACATTAACATTATCGCCCAACATTTTTCTTTCTGTTCATCATTCATTTCTCTTTCAAATGTTTCAAGAGTCCAACCTACACATGTACCATATGTTTTAAATTGTTTTTTATGTCCCATATTTAATTTTTTAGTTTCAATTTATATTGAAAAAAAAGTAAATTGTTTTTTAATTTTAATTTCAATTCTAAATTTTTAATATATAAATAAAATATTAAAAATAAATATGGCAAGTGAATCAAAATTTATATCAATGAACCAGAATCTATTATTAGAATTTATTTATAATTCTAATAATATTACACAAGAAGATTATCATGTTGTAAATAACTTAAATATAGAGAGAAGAGGTTATGCTTCTAAAAATGGTTTAAACTCATTATCGAATACAGTTTTTCCTATTGATCCTATAATTAAAAAATATGCAAGAGTAGATTCTTCTAAATATAATTTTTTAAAAATAGAAAATTATTCAACACAATATCTTGAATATAATAAGATAAGATTACATTTACCTACAACATATTCTTTTACTGACAATGATTATATTGGATTATATGTGAGATTTTATGCATATGATTATACTAATAATAAAACTGTTGATCTCGCATCATATTTATATGATGATACACAAATTAATGCAGATAAGAATATTAAATTAAATACTGAATTCTTATATAATGAACAACAATGGGGAAAATATATTACTTTTAATATACCATCAGTAGCCGCAGTTTCAAGACAAAGAACATCTACAGTAAATACAAATTTACCAATTAGTAATAGTGTTAATACAAATTTAGCTTTAATAGGATTAAGTCAAGATTCACCAATATTTGTTGATTTTTCTTGGGTTATTTCAAGACAAGATATATTAGGAACAGAATATTTCTTTTTTAGTGATATAACAACAAAATCGGTTGCCAATTCACCAGAATATCAAACATTAGGAGTAACTATTGAAGAAAGTGATAATGGAGATTATTTTGAAATTTATGGCACATATAATAACACAAATGAATTATTAGATGATTTTGTTGATGAAATGACTGCAAAAGGAAGACAAATTAGAATTGAATATAATGTGTCATTATTTGAAGAAAATTTATTAATAGATCAAAATACTTTTTTAGTAACAGAAAATTTTGCAAAGAAAATTAAATATAGACCTATTTTAACTTTCACAAACACAACAGCTGCAATAGATGTTGAAATGAATGTGATAGATTTATTTGATAGTTCAAATACAATAAGAATTGCTTCTATTGGATTAACAAACAATATATTTAAATATGGTAAAACATTGAATAGAATTAATATTGATAATGCATATAATCCAAAAATTTATAATCAAAAAGTATTAAATAATGCAAGTACAGGTTCAGAAAATCAAACATCTAATATTAATTTAACTAAAGTTAATTTTCCTGTTATTGTTGATAGAATAAAAATATTAACATCAAATTCACCATCAAATACAACAGAATATAAATCAATGGGATTATCAGAAATAATAATAAATCCATTTGGTGCAATTTTGAAATTTGATATAGCAAGTGAAATAACAGATAATAATTCAATTGTGCCTTATGATTTAATAAAAATTACTGAAAATTCAACTGTGACTTTATCATTTAAAACAGAAACTGAATTTTTAGAGAAAAATATTTGGCAACAAACAGATCAAAATGATTTTAAAAATGGTACAATTTTATTTAAAATTGATGAACAAGATTTATCACAATTAAAAACAATTTCAAAAGATAATAAAAATTTTTATTTAACTATTAAAGGAAATAAAACAGGAATAAGAACATTATTATATTCAGGTAAATTTGTATTTTTTGAAGATATTTCATTTATTGAAAATTCAACTCAATCTGATTCTATAAATGATATAAATTTTGAAGATTTTTCAAATACACAAAAATTAGAAACTGTCCCAATAGTAAATGATAATACTGAAATATCTAAAATTCCAATAAAATTAAGACGACTTGATGTACATTTGAATGCAATAATATTATTAAATGAAGATGCAAATTCTAAAGCATTTGAAATATATTTAACAACTATAAATGCGAATATTTATTTTAAAAGAGCAACTGGGAATAATGATATTGTTACATATATGTATTATATTATCGATATTTCTATGTCATATATAATTGAAATTAAAAAACAAATTGAAGTTTCAGAAGTTATTGAATTAGATTTCGATATAGGTAAAAGTTTATCAAATACAATTAACATAACAGATATTAACAATTCTATAATTGGATTTAATACAAGAAGTTCTTAAATTGTTGAAATTAGTGAAAGTTCTGATGATAATTCTGAAAATCCACATCAAGGACATCCTTTATAATTTTTGATATAATAATAATAATATATAAGATATGAGATTAAATTCAACAAATAATAAATTCATTTTTAATTTTCCTGTAGATTTTATAGAACCATGGTTATATGAACAATTACAATTATTAATGGATAAAAATTTTATACCATATGAATCTGTACTAGAATATACTAATAGCACAATTAAAGAAATAGTATTTCCTTCTTTATCATTTCAAACTGTTGAACAAACATTAAAAAGAGGAAAACAAATTGCTTGGAAAAATGCACAAAATGTTTTTGATACTTTTACAAATGAATTAGATATAACATTTAGATCTGTTGATTCATATCTTAATTATTTTATTTTAGTTCAAATATTATTAGAATATTTTGAGAATAATGAAAAACGGTATATTTCTGATTTTGCCTTGTCTATATTAGATGAATATGGGGATTTAATTTATACTGTTATATTTAAAGAAGTATTATTAAAAAGTATCAGTGAAATTAGACTAGGATATCAGATGTATGATTTATCTGAAAAACCATTTACAATAACTTTCAAATATAATTTTATTGATGTAAGATATGAATTAGGTGATGGTGAGAAGTCAAGTAAGTCAATTTTTGATATTCCAATTGATGTGAATCCTGGGAAATTGGATAAATCTGGTTATTAAATTTAATATATAAATTTATGTGACCCGTCAAAGAAAACACAAAAATCTTTAGTTTTTGTAATGAATTTGACTTTTTTGACTTTAATGATTTAATATATAATAAAAATAGTCAGTGTTAATCAAAATAAATCTACTATTTT
>Ga0222628_1000264_pt1 | contig 24713 bp, 41 predicted proteins | sample AntAcemetageno95_FD_179860 | JGI IMG/M metagenome (GOLD analysis project Ga0222628, IMG submission 179860) | Saline water microbial communities from Ace Lake, Antarctica - #95 | ecosystem: Environmental > Aquatic > Non-marine Saline and Alkaline > Saline | place: Antarctica: Ace Lake | collected...
TTCTATTTTGATCTTCCCAATCTACAACACCTTGTCGTTGACCAATGGAAACATAATTAGTGGTGTAATTTTCCTTTGTATAATTTTCCTTCACAAATTCATCAAAGTTATTTAATATTTTATGCATGTTTTTATTTACTGATAAAACCCTTCACCATCTATTTCTTCGTATCTTTTAACTAAATCTTTTTTAAAATCATTTATGAATTTTTGTCCAGCCATTTCTTTTGGTGAAATGTAAGCAGGAATTAAAGTTCCTGAATTGCCTCTTATAATTGGAGATGCATCAAACCATAATTGTAAAAAGTATTTATTATCTTCTGTTATATTAACTTCTAAAATAAATGGCATATCTGTACCCATTTTTTTATAAGTTAAATAGAAAGACGTAGAAGTTATAAAAATTTCATCATCATCCATATCTGATGGTTCCATAATATAAGGTTTATCATTTGTGCGAATAACCCCAATTTTTTTAAATTCATTGAAAACTTGTTTGAGTTCTTTTTCTATTTTCCTAAAATTTGGTGTTTCGTATTGTTCATTTACGAATTCGTTAAATGTTTGTGTATGTTTCTTCATTTCATTTTATTTATTTTATATATCTTAAATGTTTACTAACTTCTTGAATAACTTTTTCAATGTTTCCCATATTCTATAATTCATTTTCAGAATCTGATTCGCCAATTTTGAAGTTCTAACTCCTGAAATTTTCATTTGTTTATTTTATTACGGTTGCCGGCGACCTAGCGGTTTCCACAAAAATAATAATACTAAAAACATTTTAATCATTTGCAAATATATACTTTTTTTCTTGTAGTGTTCTTCCTATTGATTTGTTTATTTTTATGTTTGTTTTGGGAAAATGATTTTCCAAAAATGTTTTGGTTGTTACGGATGGATATTGCTTGTAAAAATTTTTAAAACCATCAGAAGTATCAGCTACATTGAATTTTTTATCAAAATTATACTTGTTAATGTGTATTTTTTCACCATCAATGAATAAAAAATTACCAATTCGCTTGGTGGCTTTGTATTTCTTTAAGTAATATTTTTCATTGAATTTTTCCTTTAAATGTTTTGTTACTTTATCTGAAATTAATTTTCTTGATTCTTTTGTTTTTGAGCCGTTTGTTACTCCATATTTGTCTAAACAAGTTTGAATGTTTTTTTCCGTATTGTTGTAATTCTCATCTCCGTAACGTTCTTTTTTTGTTTGTTTAACCTTGTCAACAACACCAGGTATTTGTGATATGTTATCAACTCCGTATTTTTCTTTTATTGTTATTCTTCCTTGTTTTGATGCAACTTTATTACCACATGATTTCGAACAGTAGTTTAAAAAATTATTATAACGATTTGACCATTTTGTAGGTTTTCCACAAACTTTACATTTGATTGGTTTAATATGTAGATATTGAACGTGATATTGTTCATTTGTTAAGTTATGAATCTCTAATAGATGAACTAAAAGTTTATTTTTAGATTTGAATTTTAATTTGCAAACTTTACATTCGTTTATCATTAAATAATTTGTTTTATTTTATATATCAAAGTTAAATTTAGTTTTAACTCAAATTAAAAAATATTTTTGAACAAAAAAAAGGTGAGTCAAAAATTTGACTCACCTTTTTAAGATTTTTGGAATTTCTATACCAAATCAACACCAGTTGTGTCAATGTAAAAAGTATAGTATTGTGTTTCTGGGTGGAAACCTGCCTCAACAAGTGCATACCTAGATTTAACTGCAATCTTAGGAGCCATAGTTCCTTCAGCAATAGTTTGAATGCTTTCGGCCATAAGATATGGCATGAATTTTAAACCTGGCTCTTCATCTGCTCCCTTACGTCCAACAAGAACACGTGTATCATTCCAACTCATGTTAGGATCAACGTATACTGTTATACCTGCTATTGAACCAACTGGATAAAGTGAACCGTTGCTTTGATTTACTGTGTTTGCCATTGCAGCAAAAGTAAATTGAGAAGCATCTTGTAAAACTGTAGCCAATTGAAGGTTAGTTACCAAGAAGTTTGCAGGACCTCTACGACCTCTTTGAGAAACAATGTTACCAGCCGCAAGAATCTTAGAGAATACTCTACGTTGGATAGACCATTGATTTTCGTAATTGTTAGTTCCAGCACCAAATACTGCAAATCCGTTAAAAGGAAGAGTAGCTGTTGTACCATCCAATGTTAAGAATGCAGGTGTTGTACCACCAGTTATGTCAGAACCATTGATTGTGAAGTTAAGAGTTGTACCATCAGATGAATTAAATCTTGAGTTATTACTCCAACCCAATGCAAATGCACGTGAAAGAATGTGTCTGTTGATTGATTGAGAAACTTCATTAACCAATGAATTTTCTACCATACCAACAACATCTATTCCGTATTGACGGTTAAGATCTTGAATCTGTTCAGTTGTTACTGCAGCAGATGCTTGATATGTGTGAGCTTCTACAAATTTTGTAAATGTTTGAAGACCCATTGGACGGAATTGAGTTTGTTCTCCTATTCCTCTTCTCATTGGTTCAGCATTCATTGATCCATCACTTGCATCACCATACCATGCGTCAGTATCTTGTGATCCTGCTCCGGTATAACCTTGAATATGATCTTCAAGAGCTTTAACCAAGCGTGCTGTTGCTGTTGTAACACCACCTACAGTTTCTACAGCATCGAATATATCAGATACTTTTGATGTTTCAGCTGCGTTGATTTTCCAAATTAATGCGCCATCAATACGTGATTTTCCAACAAATATAACACTTTCGCTTCCGCCTGATGCTACATATGCAGTACCTTTTACGAATCCAGGTGAAGAATCTGACATACTTGATGCGATTATCAATGGATTTTCTCTGCTAGCGTCCGTTGGACCGCCTGGATACATACCTTCGGTTTTTCCACCTGCGTATACATAATCTAAATATGTAAGAACACCGGATGGTCCGTTCATTGGAATAACAGGAACGATATCGAAACCGATAGTTCTTGCTGCAACTTGAATTGCTAATGGAAGCAACGATGGGAATTTATCACCTGATCCTTTGTTACCATCTGCATAAAATGCAGCAGCTCCGCCTGTAGTTGTTCCCCAACTTGGAGGTGCGCTATTACCCATACCAGGAACGTTTTGTAAGTTCGCGTACTCGTATGTTTCATTTATTGCATGATAATGACAGTATTTTGTGATCCAATTAAGTTTATCACCTTCTGTAAGACCAGTTTTTTCCTCAATCATTGGAGCCCATTCTGTAAAAATTTGTTTTTCGTTTAATAATTTCATTTTGAATTATATTTTAATGGGGTCAAGTTTTAATATCTATCAAGACTCTTACCAACTCTTTCGATTAAATCCGAAGAATAACCTAGAGAATTTATATTTTTCTTGATTTCTTTTTTAACTTGTTTATTTTCATTTAATTCTGTTTCGAATTGATTCATTTTTTGATTTCTCCAGAAATTTCGTATTTGATACTCGGTTTCTAAATTGTAAAATTGTGCTCTTTTTGTGATAACACTTTTATCTTCTTCATTTAGATTTTTCCAAGTTTCACGATATTCTTCTGGCATTTCAGTTATGAATTTTTGAGCAGGATCTGTAACATCTTCAAATATTCCTAGAACTTTTGTTTCCGTTAGTTCACCTTCTTCGTTTAAAATTAATTGTTCCACCTTTGTTTTTTGGGCTTCATTGAGTGAGTTGAAAGTTTCAACTGCATTTTCATTTAGATCCTTGATGAATGAATAAGTTTTTGTATTCATTTCTTCCTTTTGTGTTTTGAGATTTTCAAGAACCGTATCTATTTTATTTCCTAATTTCTTATAATTTTCAAGTATTGAAGTTTCTTCTTTTACTTCTTCCTTTACTTCTTCTTTTACTTTTTCCTTTTCATTGACACCAATCATTTCTTCAGTATATTTTATGAAGTTGTTAAAATCATCTTTAACAACTGAATTTTCTGCAATAGATTCAGTGTAATTAATACTTACATTTTGTTTTTCACCGATATAATCTGCGTAATTGATAATTTCGTTTAATTTACTTCCAATTTTATCAGCAAAGTTAATAACGTTATTTAATTGTTCAACAATTTTATTATTGTGATTTGCAACATGATTAACAGTTTCCGAAGTTCTTTCAGAATAGTTTATACTTTTATTTAGAATATCACTAATATTTTCGGTGTAATTAATATTATCATTTAATATTGTTCCAACTTTTTCAGCGTAATCTCTGTTTGCTTGAATGTGTTCACCCAATTCTTCAGAATAATCAATAGAATTGTTACTTTGCGTTGCTATCAATTCAGTGTATTCAACCAACTTGGTTATTTTTTCAACAATAGATTTTTGTGATTCTTCCAATTCTGTTACAGAAGCTTTGAGTTTTTCTATTTCAGGATCAGCAAATGCATCTCCGCCCATATCTCCATCTAAACCAGCAAGTTCATCCGGTGATTTTGCATTATCTGGATCATTAATTGTTGATTTATTTGATTCTTCGGAAAGTTTTTCTTTTAACGATGAAATTTCTTTTGTCATTTCATCAATTTTTTCTTTAACAACTTTGGAATATTTATACATTTCTTCTACTGAGACGGGTTGAGACATAATTGTACTATTTTTATTTTTATATATCTTTTCGTTACTTGAACTTTCATCCATATCATCTAACACGGAGAAATCTGCATCTTCTTTTAATAGTTCAGGATATTTTTCTGTAACATCATAAACTTCAAGTGTTTTTGAATTTATTCCAAGTTCTTCATTGATCATTGTAAGATTATTTCTTGTGTAATCGTCCAATGTGTATTTTATGAGAGATTCGTTTACTTTTGATAATTCAGCGTCATCACCAAATCCACCATCTGCAACCAAATCATACGCAAAAATTCTTTTGATTTTTACTTTTTTATCTTTCCCAACAACGCCTGCTGCTCTGGAAGATAATGAAAGTGGAAATCCTGCTTCGACCAATTTTCGTGCATTTAAACCATGTGGATCAGTGTCAAGAATTTTCAATTTGCATTTTAGAGTTCTACTATCTTTATCATACCATAATTTTTCAATGATATGTGAAATATTTTTTAAACTCGTGTCAAATTTCTCAGGATGATCCATTTCACCAACAAGTTTACGTTTTTTAATTTTTTCTTGAAGGTATGGAAGATGTTGAAAATATTCATCCTCTTCGTAAATTCTATGATTTTCATTTTCTCTTCCAAAAATTGCAGCATTACCTCCTAAAATAAAATCAGCTTTGTTTATGATTTCAACTGGTGATGAAGATTTTTCGAGTATTAAAACTACTTTTTCGTTGTTTACAGACATATTATTTATATTTTTCTGTTAAGCTTTTTCGCTATCCCATTCTTTTTCGATTTCGTCAAAAAACTCTTTTTTCTTTTCGTCGTCTAATTCGTTTGGACTTTTTACTTTAAATTTTTCAAGTTTTTTATTGAAAAATTCTTTATATTCTTCCTTTTCAGCTAAAACTTCAGCTTCTGCTTCCTTTTCAGCTAAAACTTCAGCTTCTGCTTCCTTTTCAGCTAAAACTTCAGCTTCTGCTTCCTTTTCAGCTAAAACTTCTGCTTCCTTTTCAGCTAAAACTTCTGTTTCTTTTTGTTCTACTAACCAGTTACTAAATGATAATACATGTTCTTTCATTATTTATATTTTTTTTAACTAACATCAAATTCACCAAACTTAAACTCGATGATTATATCTTTTCCAAACATTTTTTTAATTTTTGGAGTTGCTTTCTTTTCAAGTTGACTTTCTCGAGATGCGTATTTAACATTAATTCGTTTAAAGAAATCCCAATATAAAACAGCAATATTGTTCCCAAATTTATCTTTGATGATTACTTCATCAATTGCTGGAACAACACCACTTATTTCACTCAATTTCTTCATAATTAAACTTTTTTTATATATATAATTAAATTAAATCATTTTTTCAAGTTTAAAAATGTCAATGTAATCACTGTAAAAATGCCGCTTCCTTGTTTTTTTGTTTAATTCATCATTAAGTTCCTTTAAAATTAAATTTGAATCATCTTTATTGATACGAAGTTTAATTTTTTTATCTATTAAAATTTTCCTGTCTTTAATTTCAATGTTAACGTTAAATTCACGTTGTAAAATTTGAATGGGTAATATCAATTTATCCTGTAATTCAATAGGTAAATCAGAATCAGGAAAAGGTTCAATTCCATCGAACTCAAATTTAATATTGTTAACTAAATTGCTTAAAAATTTTTTAATTTGTTTTTTGTTGTAATGCGATGTTGTACTTTCCGATAAAAATTCTAAGAATGTTGGTATTTTTTTCATTTTTTCGTTATTTTTCCGTTTTTCATATCATCGATTGATTCAGGTTGTTCATAAATATCCCATATTCTTTTTTGTACATATTTAAATTGAGGATTTTTTTTCTCAACATATTTGGTAAATTCTTTTATGTGATCTTTGTAATTTGAAAGTGCATGCCATTGCGAATCCCGGTTTGAATACGATTCGGAAAGATAAAATTCATGTTTATTTCCTGGTTGAGTCCAAACTACAAAATTACTGAAAATACTTTCATAATTGGAACTGGATTCAATTTCACTTTCCTTATTTAAAATTTTAACCATATCTTCATGTATAAACATGAAATATGGATCATCCATTACAAACAAATTACCATCCTCATCTGAAATCGCTCGTTTCCAAGGTGACATTCGTTTAATACTTTGTGGATTTTTGTAAATATCAAGATGTTTTTCATGAAAAACATGTTCCTCATTTATGAATTGGCCAAAAGTTTCAATGTATTGTTTCATGAATGTAAAATGAATAATTTTATATTGGTTTAGATCTGGGTGATTTTTCCATTTTTGCAATAAGTTCTATTTTATTTATACCGGAAGGCGTATCTGAATTCATGATGATATCCATGATATCGTACAAACCACGTTTCTTTGATTTTTTTAAAATACCCATTACGTATTCATGTTCTTTTTTATTTAAAGAGTTAAGATTAACTACTTCCTGTTGTTTTTCGTTGATAAATTCATCAAAATTTGGAACAAACTTTTTTTCTGAAGTTTTTTCAGGAATATTTTTATGTTTTGTTTTCGCAAATTTATCTATTTCTTCTTTGCTCATGTTATCTGCAATATTTTTAATTTTATCAATTAAATCTTCGGGTAAATCTTCTGTTTCAAGATCACCTGATTTATACGCTGCGGCCATTCCAAATAAGCGCTGTTGAGTTTTTGATTTTGAGGGCATTTTAAAATGTTATTTTATGAGGTTTAATTGAACCAATTTACTTGCATGGTGTTCCAATGTATCAATGGTTGAATCATTAATCCATCCAATACTGCTGATCGATGGATTGTTTGAATCTTTTAACTTTTGATTTGTTTTTCTAAGATCTTCTAGTTGATTATTCAACGTGTCAATTGTTTTTTGAATCCGTTTAACGTTGGTTGTTATTTGCTTATTATTTTCTTCATTCAAGTTAATGTAATCACTGTATTTTTCTACGTACTCTTCCATGCAAAAAGATTTATTTTATATATCTTTTCACGAAATGACTTTCAAACGCTTTCAACATAAAAAAAGCAAGAAGATTTCTCTTCCTGCTTATTGTGGAGCCAGGGGGGTTCGAACCCCCGTCCTAAATTACTCTAGACACAATGTCTACATGCGTAGTTTGAATTGTAAGATTAAAACTGGGACAAACAAAACCTGTTTTAAAATTTTGATCGATTTAGTATTCTACGGAGAAAATAGATCGTAAACAACTCTCATAGAAACCAGATATCGGAGACCGTTGAATAAACCTCTGATGGAGTTAATTCCAGTCTGCATTCTGCAAACCTCTTAGGCTGCAAGCATCATTTCTACCGGAGCAGAAGTTAAGCGAGTCAATGACTCCAATGCGGTAACGATTTGTTCGTCAATTAAAATTTGTTGTAACTGTTTAACGACTATTTTACAAAAAGTCGACATGCAATTGTATTTCGACCTAACCAGTCTAATCCAATCAGCCCCATGTTTGTTTATATATACGAAAATGTCAAAAAGTTCATGTTTTAAGTGATGTTTTTTCGTATAATTCTTTAAATTTTTGATTTAGTTGAAATTTACGTTCCTTTCTTGAAAGTTTATTAATTTCAATGATATCATGATTTTTTATCGAGTTAAACCCACATTTTAAACAGATTGCGTGGATAGCTCGGTCATCAAAAGTAAAATCTTTTTCATCAAACTCATGTAAACAATTACGTTGATCTACTCTAATCTCTGTTGTTAGATCATCAATGTTGTCCTGTAAATTCTTAATTTTTTCAATTTTATCTAAAGTAATCATAATGAATAATTTTTTTAAAAATACAAAATAATACTGTATTTTGTTAATTATGTATCATTCGTTAGAAGCAAAGTTTCTTTTGCTATTTTCATTTCCAACTTTCCACCTGTTTCTTTTCCAACATCATCCGATAGTTTTATTGTATCAAACCATTCACCATGAATCTCCGCTTTTGTCATTTTGATAACAATACTTAACGCTTTTACACCAACATCATTGGATAAATGAGTGCCTATCCCAAACCTTACGAGAATTCTATCCTTGAATGCTTCGTTTAATTTTATTGCTTTATCAATGTTAAGATTGTCCGAAAAAATGATGGCCTTTGATCGTGGATCAATGTTTAATTTGTTGTAATGTTCAATTGTTTTTTCTGCAAAAACATACGGGTCACCTGAATCATGCCTTACACCATCAAATAATCTACCCATTTTCTTATCAAAAATCTTAAAAAATGCATCAGTTGTAAATGTATCAGTTAATGCAATACCGAGATCACCATGATAAACATCGGACCAATTAACAAGTGACATTTTATTCGCCATTTTGTATCCATAATTAGCAGCATGAAACATGAACCACTCATGCGCATGTGTGCCTATCGGAGTAAGATCATATTTTTTCGCAAAGTACAGATTGGAAGTTCCCATGAAAGAATCAAACTTTGTGAATGATTTGAAAATCTTGTCATGATTTTCGGAAGAAAATCTTCGTCTTGTACCAAAATCTGAAAATTTTGCATCAGCTTGACACATACGATTTGCTTTTTCATCGTTTATTTTTGTTAAGCACAGATCATTGTATTTCGAAATTTGTTTTGTTTCTTTGAAATACAATTCAGAAATTATAGCAAGAATTTTTACTTCCCATAGGATAGTTCGATACCAGAACCCTTTAATCTTTAACGAAAGTTTTCCATCATCCTGAGATATTGAAACTTCGTCCGGATTGTATCTATAACCTTTCAAAAAATCAATGTATAGTTGAGGAAGAAATGGTGTTTTTTTGATTAAAAATTGTTCCTCGCCATCTGTCAATTTTAATAATGTAAGTTTTTGAATTTCCTTTTTCAGATTTTCACTGAAATTATCGGGCATTTTTTGGTCACCTCTGTTAAAAAATGTATATTCTACATGTTCATTTGGGAATTTGTTCATTATTGCCCATTGCATTGTGAATTTATACAAATCATCATCCAGCATACTATTTATCATGGTATTTATTTTTTAATTTCTTCTAAAAATTCCAAAGATCTTTCATTTAAATCTTTCAGTAATGATTGAAGGTAATCAGTTGGAAATGTTTTTTCACATTTATTCATAAATTCATTGAAATATTTTTCAAATGATTCATCGTTTTCTGCAACTTCTTGCATTCCTTTTTCACCATGTTTTTCTTTTACATAAGTAAAAAAATTCAATAGAATGTTATTTTGATCTATGTTATTTTGATTCATTTTGTTTGTTTATTTAGTAAATATAACAAAAAATTGTTTACGAAATACATCTTATGTAAATAAATTTTCACTTATTTTTCGTTCCAACAATGATTTAAAATCTTCAGCAGTTTTTTGAATTTCTTCATATTTTTCCTCACTTAAATATTGAGGATTTATACATTCAACTCTATTTTCACCATTTTGAATTGGTACAATAAGATTTAAAATGTTTTCGTACTTTTCAGTGTTTTCATCAATAATTTCAACAATTTCATTAAGTAATTGTCCTGCCTCTTGCATTTCTAATTCACTTATGTTAATGTAATGAACAAGAACTAATGGGTAATTAGGTTTCATAAATATCTATTTTTTTTAAATTTTGCTTGTTTTTTTGTCTGTCTGTCTTGTTTTCCCAATGTTTAGATCTGTTAAAATGTGTCTCATTTAATGAATGATTTTTCCTGAAAAAACCTAAACCAGAACCAGGAAAAGTCCAATTAAATATTTTCCAAAGTTTTTTACGAGATTTAAGTTTACTTATTTCTTTTCTTTGCATTTATTTGCATTTTTTTAATGATCCAATGAACCATTTCCTTGTAATTTATTGTACAAGTTTCAACATTACCATCACCATCTTTGGTGATTAAAGTATCCGCATCATACCATTCATCTTCAATTTTAACAAATTCTACTGCTGACTTATTTTTTAAGTCTTTTGCGTATTCTCTAAATAATCGTTGACCATTCATGTTTTTATTTTTTACACTATTCACCAGTATCAAGGTCTGGTAATTTTATCCAATGTGTTATTTTCATTTCGGATGCACCAACTCCTGATAATTTACCATTTTTAAATGTTGTAAATCTTGGTTTTTGTTCCACAAAGCCATTCATCGATAATACACTAACTTTCACAGCATATATTCCATCATCGGTTGGATACTGATTTTTAATATTCATCCATTGATTTGTTTCTTTTATTTTTCCAACAATAAAATAATACATTTCATGATCTGATGTTTTTTCAAATTCACTTTTTGGAAATCTGTTATTTATAACCCATTGTGCTATTTCTTCTGGTAACATTGATGTTTATTTTTAAAAAGTTTTTATTTCTGTAATTTCATCTTCGTAACATAATACACAGTCACCCTCTTGTCTGCCAAATACAACTTCATATTTAACTTCACCATGTCTTACCGAATATGATAATCTATGATAAAACCTTTATCACTATCTGAAAAATACTTCATCCCCGATTTTATGTTTATGTTTAAATTTTTGTTCTATCATATTGTATTTGTGTAATAAGGGTAATTTAACAAGTTTTTCTTGTAAAGTTTCCAAATGTATTTTGATTGTTCTAAATCGTTCGGAATTGGCATTCCAATTGTTAAATGTAAAATCCAAGCACCTTGCCGAACATATCCAATATCTTCTCTTATATCAAGTATTTCATCTTCATTACTCAATCTTAACCACCAATGTTTTCCATTAGTTCGAGGTGGTGACCAATATTTTATATTCACCTGTGTACCATCCCATTTTTCTTTACCAATATCCCATTTTTCTTTATTAATTTCCTCGCCTCTTATTAAAGAGACATGCGGTCCAAATGCAGGACGTTGGAGTTTTATTCCAAATTCCCTTTTCATGAACCAATTGTAGTAATCTATTATCTCATTTTTATCCAATTCAACAATTACCCACCATTCTTTAAACATTTTTCCAGATGGATCTCTTATTGCTTTTGGATCAAATTTTATATTACCAATGGTTTTAAATTCTTGAACCATTATTCAGTTTCTTTTAATTTTTTTATTAAACCAGCTTCTAGAGCAGACTCATAAGTTTCAAATCTACCCTCTATATAAGCTGTTGTACTTAAACCAAAATGATAATAAAAACCATCATCTTCATCACATTCAAATTCTTTATGATTCACATAAACATGTAAACCTTTATTTCTCATCATTGTTTGTAAAACAGAAAGTGTAAATGCTGTATATAATATTTGTTGATAATAACGTTCATCTGATTCGCCTAAAAAATTTCCAAATTCGTCATAATGTTCAGACCAACCATCATTAACATACGATAAGAAAAAACCCTTTTCAAATGCAAGTTTTGCAGTTTTAAATAAAATATATTGCTCTACTTCGTTTGTATCTTCATTTTCCATTCTATTCTTTCTATTTCTTCAGTTAATTCCTTTATTGTGTGTGTATTCATTGTATAAACAACAACTGAAAATTTTGAAATTTCACAATAAGTATTTCTTAAATTTTCATCTGCTTCTTCTAGATTTTTTTTTGCTTTTTTGAGTGAATTTAAAGTAAATGCTTGTTTTTCATTTTCTGTCATGTTTTCCTATATTTTTTCTAAATTGGAGCGATAAATCCCTGTTATTAAATTACGCATATGTGTTTTAAGTAACTCATCAATCATTGAATCATCAAGTCTATTGTAAAAATCATTTTTTATAAGATTCATGAAATATCTTCGCATTTGTTTATCTATATGATTTACGTGACTTGTAACTACATGAAATTCTTGAATAGTTTTAATACAATATTTTCTTATATTATCATTATATTTCTCGTTAATAATCCTTACAATTGAATTTATAACTGGATATAATTTTGGATCACCAAACATATTAGATATTGCTTTCATTATTTTTTATTATCAGGTAAAATATTAAATGAATTCATAACATCATAATTAGTCACATAAGCAGAAACATCATCAAGGTTGCAATTCGGACCACAGTATCCTTTATGAAAAAATGCAGATATAATATTTCTTCTTAATTTCGTATTTGGTTTTGCTTCAATCATGTTTTATTTCTTTTTCAAGTTTAATTTAACCCAAGGATTTTTCTTGAATCCATTTTTGTTGTTATTCCATAATGCGTCCCATCTAAGATACAGTTTATTACATTCATTTACTTCTTCTGAAGATAATTCTCTAACTTTCAATGTTTTTTCACGTTTTAACATGTTCCAATGATTTTTAAACATTGGATGAACAATGTAACCAGCTACATAATACCTGGTAGCAGTTTCATATTCCGATCTCCACCAATCTGCACCATCAATGGCTCCATATGGTTCCCATACCAATCGTTGACGAGTTTGTCTAACCTTAAACTCGTAACTTTTTCCTTCTTCCAATGTAAAATCATCATCTATTTTAAATTTCATATGTTAAATTTAAGTTCAAAATTTTCTAGAATTTTGAGTTGTGATTTGAAAATAACTTTTTTGGCATCATCCAATGTAAACCATTTTCCTTCATCATTTTCAGGAAATTCTTTAAGTTCACCACTTTTTGGTGGCCATTCCATTTCAAATCTATTACTTGTAATATCACCCGTAAAATATTTCATGAAAGCCCAAGTTTTAATTGCTTTAACTTTTGAACTTGTTTCTCCCAAATCGTAAAATGGTGCATCGGGAGTTATCCCGGTTTCCTCTTCGAATTCCCTTTTGGCAGCATCGAATGGACTCTCGTTATCTTCTATTAAACCTTTAGGAATACCCCATTGGTCTTTATTTGTCCAATATGGTCCACCGGGATGAACCAAAAAAACTTTTAATTCGTTTTCATTTTCCCAAAACATCAAGAGACCTGCTGATTTTATTTTTCCCATTGTTATTGTCTTATGTATATTATACGAATAACGTTAAAAGTTTAACTAATTTTAGCTAAATAGTGTTTCAGTATCATCACGTTCGGTTAAAGAAATAACAATTACAACATCATACTTAGCATGTGTAACTCCTCGTATTTCAATGTGAAAATTTTTATCCAATTGATTTAACTTTTTTTCAACATCAATTCTATCACCCTTTATAATTTGCCATTTCATAATTCAAACTGTTTTTCAATGTTTACCATGTTTAATTCAAACTGTTTTCTGTTAAACAAATACATGTAAATTTCAAACCCGGTATGCATTCCTGCAAATGCGTAATGTGAAATTGAAAGAATGAAAACTATTATTGGGTATGTTATTAAAGTTCCTCCAATACCGATCATTTCTTTCTTTAACCTGATCATTCTTGACCAATGCATCTGTTCCTTTTTTGTAAGAATTGAAATTAATTTCATGTTTTTTCTTTTTGAAAGTAATTGATAAAATTTTCTTTGGTTAGATAATTTTCTGGAATTACCAGGATTTTCCAAGTTTGCTTGTATGGTAATGCAATCCATGTTGTCCAATTATTGGGAATATAACGTTCCTTAAAATAAATCACGTATGGTATTGTTTCCTTTGATATTTGTAATTCCGATTGTTCGGAAATGTACGTGTAAGAATCATCTTTACAAAATAATTTAAGTTGTTTATCCTTTGTAAATTCATATTCTATGTGTTTATTGTAATTGATAAATACATCAACTGCATTTAATGAATCATAAATAATGCTTGATGTATTACCCGGGAAATCTATCCAATGGCATGAATACCAATATTTCCCATTTTCGAATATTGTATCATTAACTTTATACGAAGAATAATTTGGAGATTTCAAAGTGGTCAGGAACAAAGTATCATGAACAATTTCAGTTTTGAAACTTTTATATTGTTTTAATGTTACTATTGTTGAGATGGTTGTTGAAATGACTATGGAAAGCCAAACCATGTGAATCCAATTTTTTACAAAACTTATTTTAAATATGTAAGAAATCGATAAAAAAAGCGCAAGAAGTATTGCGCTTGTAATGATGTAAGTATACATTTTTTTATTTTTTGATTTGTGTTGTAAATGTAACAAAAATATCACACAAATCCTAATTTATGTGATATTTTATATAGACCCGTCAAAGAAAACTACTACATCTTTAGTGTCGTAGATGAATTTGACTTCCAAACAAATGGAAAAAAGTCATTATTTTTTAATTATATATAGTTATACAGAAAAGAATAGTTTTGAATAATTATATGAAAGTAATTAAATATACATACAAATTTAGACTGAAACCGACAAAGGAACAAGAAATTCTTTTGAATAAACATTTTGGTTCAGTTAGATATGTATATAATTACTTCCTTAACCAAAGAAAAGAAGAATACTTAAATAACAAAAAATCAATTACTTATAATAAACAAGCAGGTTTTTTAACTCAACTAAAAAAGAATGAAGAAACTGAATGGTTGAAAGAAACTAATTCACAAACACTTCAGTATTCTCTTAAATGTTTGGAAATGTCTTATCAAAATTTCTTTAATAAAAGAACTCAATTTCCAAGATTTAAGTCAAGAAAATCAAGAAATTCATTCACCGTACCACAACATGTTAAAAATGAAGGAAATAAAATATATTTTCCTAAATTTAATGGTGGAATGAAAATGATAATGGAACGAGAAATTGAAGGAAAAATTAAAAAAGCAACATTAAGTAAAACACCTACTGGAAAGTATTTTATTTCAATTTTAACTGAAAAACAACACAAACCTTCAGTTAAAACAAATAAATCAGTAGGTATAGATTTAGGAATTAAAGACTTTTTAGTGTTATCTAATGGAACGAAAATCAAGAACCATAGATTTTTAAAACACTATGAAAGAGAATTAAAACTAAATCAAAAACATCTATCAAGAAAATTAAAAGGTTCATCAAGGTATGAAAAACAACGAATTAAAGTAGCAAAAATTCATGAGAAGATAACTAATTCGAGAATGGATTTAATTCATAAAACTACATTAAATATCGTAAAAGAGTTTGATACAATCTACCTTGAAGATTTGAATGTGAAAGGAATGATGAAAAACCATAAACTATCAAAAGCAATCGGTGATGTTAGTTGGGGGAAATTCATAGAAACACTTACATACAAAGCAGAATGGGACGACAAGGAAATCATACACATAGATAGGTTTTTTCCTTCAAGTAAAACCTGTAGTAAATGTGGATGGATTAATCAATCTTTAACATTAAAAGATAGAACTTGGACATGTAAAGAATGTGGTGAAGTTCTTGATAGAGATTTTAACGCAGCAATAAATATCCTCAATGAAGGATATAGAAAAAATATATCGGGAGGGACTTCCGATTACAAACGCAGAGCCAAAATAAGACTTTCTTCGGAAAGCATAAGCGATGAAGCGTTGAAAGAGAAGGAATTGGTTTAAATTCCCGAAACTACGACATCTTTAGTGTCGTGGTAGTTCATCTAATTTTATTCATCAATTACTTCAATACCCGGACAGTAATCATTGTATCCATTTCCGAAATATTCTCCAAATACTCCTGTTGTTGTTCTAAAAATATTTCCGAATGATAATACTATTCCCCATATTAAGCTTATTGCAACGAATTCCCAAAGAAATGTAACAAATATAAATCTGATTGGAACCCAAAAAACATAGATTGCAAAATTACTTATTATGTTCCATAAAAATACAGTTAAATTTCCATACCATGTTAATTCATTTCCTGCTTTGTAGTTGTCAATAAAATCTTGTATTTTTGTCAATGATAAATAAATGATACCAGCAAGTATTCCAAATGAAACTAAGCCTATTACGATTTTAATTAAATAAGCCAAAACAACAGGTCCATTCCAACTTTCAATGATTAATAAAATTATTGATACCATGAATTGAACAATGTAAAATATAAGACCAATTAACAATAAAGTTATGAGAATACCGATGAATTTTTTGGTTATTTTTACAATTTTATCAGTTGATTTGAATGTAAAAGCTTTTATTAACCATGACCAGATGGATCTAAATGGTTGAAAAACCAAACTCATTTTTTCATTTAAATTCCTTAAGAAATTTTGTCGATTTCGAGCTTTTATTCTACGTGTATCGGATATTTTTTGAAGTTTTTCACGTTTTGCTTCAATTGATTTTTTACGTTTTGAGTAAATATTTTCAAAAAATTGTATAGCTTCAACTTCAGATTTAAATCCATGTTTTTCTTTCAAAAATCTCCATATTTTATGTGGATTCTTTTTCATGAATTTTTTTGGATAATTTATTACAGCAGTATATTCATGTCGGTTTTCAAACACATTATACGCTTGATCTTCCGATATACCATCCAACCAATTGTTTATGTAATTAAACACGTATTTTTCCTTCAATAATTGCATGAGACACATTTTTTTTTGAGGGTTTATGAAGACAATTGTATCCTTCAGCAATAGGGGTTGAGGCAGAAAATTCTGCTAAATCATTTTTTGGATATTTTGCAATTACTTTTTCAGGAGTTGTTAGTGTAGCAATATTAACAGAAAGTCCATCTTCACCCTTATTTGTCTTAAAATTTGCACTTGAAGGTATTTTTGTTCCATTAATTTCCTTCCAACAATAAGGATTGTCTTTTGGAATTCTTCTATATAGAAAATCACTTTTGGTAATTGTATAATTAATAAGCATATTGTGCATCTTCTATAAGTGTTGTGAGTTCAGATAATTCAAAAATTTGCCATTTTTTAATAATATCACCATCGTCATTAAAAAGGACAAATATTGACTCACCACTTTGATTTATTTCTAATTCAGCACAAATATAATCAGCATCAAACTCAAATTGAATACCTCCATCTCTCATTGGAAATATATTTATGTTGGTATCATTTGAAAGAAGCCCTTTACTATATATATGGTTCAATATTTCTATTGCTGTTTCAATTGCATTTTTAGAAATAGAATCGGCATTGTATGTATCCCAATTAGGTTGCAGTTCTGAAAATCCATAAATGGTGTCTGTAAGATTGAAATATTTTATTCCATGAAGATTGGTTACTTCAGGTTTATTTCTATTTGTGGGGTTTTCAGAGTCTTTAATTTTTGATAAAGTACTTTCGGATACAAAACTCCAGATAAGCTCTGATGATGATGGTTTAAATTTTTGGTATATGGTATGCTGACTCATTTTAATCATTCTGTATAAAATTCATCGAATTTTGTAAGGGGAAGAATAAATCCCAATTTAATAATGGTTACTGGAATAACCAAAAATAATGCAGCAACTGATAACCATGTGTACAAACACAGATTTTTCATTTCTCTTGGGTTCATGATTTTTTTACCAAAAACCCATTTGTCTAATTTCCATATCCAAGAACTTGTTTTGATGATGGATAATTTTGGTTTTTCACCAAAAGTTTCGAATTTTGTCATTTTTTGTTGTTTAAATATTTTATTTTTTAATTATATACGAAAATGTTAAAAAGTTTACGAAATAAAAGAATAAGTTGGAGAATCTGTCCCAATTCCAATGTATCCAGAATTGCTACCAATGAATACATTTTTCCAATTCCATTCATCTAAATAATATCCTTTGTAATCATTTTCCGATAATTCAATAAGTTCATCTTCCGTGATTGATAACATTCCTATTATTATGTCATAATCATTTAAATGTGATTGAGGTTTATCCAGTTTGAAAATATGATCAACTTCCTCATTTTTTGATAATTGATCAAGTTTTTCTAACATTTGTTTATGTAAAGTAATTTTGTAACCATGAATTGCAAGGTTAAAAGTTTCTTTGTGTTTTTCACGATTTTTTTTCAAAACTTTGATCAAATCAGTTTTTTTTACTTTAATATTTTTCATTTTTTTATTTTTTTAAAATTCTTTGTCGATGATGTTCAAAAAGTTTTTTCTTAACATGTTAGCGCATTCCGTATTCGCTCGTTTGTTAAGAATCTTTTGTTCTTCTTTTACAATTGTAAAATAAAGGGGTTCATTATCTTTTTTAAAATCATTAAGTGCATCTTGTGTGAACATTCCACATAATTTTCCAAAATCTTTTTCAGTTACATCACCAAATTTTGAAATTACATTTTTCAATCTATTTTCTGTAACATATCTGATGACTTCATTTAAAACATAATTAAAATTTTCAGACATTTCTTGATTTTTTTTAACTTTTATTCTTTTTGATTTTTGCGCTTTTTCCGCAAACTTTTCATTTTTATTTTTGAGAATAATTCTGCTTCCATTATTAAAATACGATGGAATGACTGGTTTAATGATTGTTCCTTCCATGATATTATCCGAAATCTGTTCAAGGTCAAGGTTATCCGAAATTATGGATTGCCCATCGTTTGGGTAATTTAAACATTCCTCTAAATCACCTTCAAAAATAGATTCAGCGTATATTTTTATTTTGTATTTTTGAGCGAGATCACTCATTAAATGATGATCAATGAATGATCCATTAACTTTAACATCAAATAAATAGAAAAGATTATCAGGTGAATAAAAAACTCCTTTTTGAACTTTAATTGCAGTCGGATTTTTTGGAACAGCTTTGTGATTGTATGACCCACCAATTATTTCACCGAAAAATATAATTTCCTCTACTTTATTGAAAACATCTTTAATCTCTGTTGAAGCATTTCTTAAAAAATCTAAATTGTCTCTAAGAACATCATGAATGTTGTTAAATTTTTCATCCTCTTCAACGAATGCAGTTCTTTTTGCAGGTTTAAAATTTACACCATCAGATGTCCAAAATGAAGAATTTGATCCGTGTGCTTTTTCAACAACACACCAAGTTCCTCCGCTTTTACCTTGTTCAACAATTAAATTAACTGTTTTTTGACGGTATGTATTTTCTATTTCACTATATTTTTTAAATTTTGTCATTATTTAAATTATTTTAATAAAAATGTAACCTTGTATTGATTATATACAAAAATGTTAAAAAGTTTTAAGATTTTAAAATTTCAAACTTTGGGTCATCTATTACTGCATCTATTTGAGAAACCAATGCAGACATGACATCAGCATGTTGTGTAAATGACGTGTCACACATTGATATCCAGATACCATGACTTAGTGCAGAAATGTAAGTTAAATATTGATCACCGTCTTTTACGAACTTTGTTGACATCGGCAAAAAAGTCAAAGCCGCATTAAATACGGCTTCGGGTAATGTGGTAGGAATGTTATTTTTCATATGTTTTTAATTAACATATGTTATATACGAAAAAAGTAAAAAGTTTAAAAAATATTTTTACCAGAATTTTCTGTCACCGTGTTCGGTGTTAATTTTTGAACCTCTGATGTATTGTTCGTTTTGGTTGATGAGAAAATTTAATTGTTCTATACGGCCTTCAAGTTCTTTGACTTGCGCATCTGTAAATTCATTATCATCATCCTTAAGAGCTTTCTTAAAATCATCACGATTTTTCTTCATGACTTTTAAAACTCTCATTAGATCTTTTTGTTCATCTTCATTTAAGAATTCTTCGAATGTTTGAGTAAATTTTTCCATCTTCTTATTTATCTTTAATCACCAAACTTCTCATGGATTTTTTATCCGTAACAGTTTTATGAGTTTTTGCTTCAGAATCCATGTACATGACAATTTCTTCATCTTTATGGTATCCGATTTCTTTATCTTCTCCTTCTCCGTTTACAAATGTAAAAGAAAAGAAATTATTTGAATCGTTCCATTCAGGTTTGGTTCCTTTGAGTTTTTGTTTTTTTACTTCATCGTATCCGTAAGTAACAAGATCTTGTCCTTCCAATGAACCAATTTTTTCATTGAGTTCTTTATTTTCATTCATAAATTCTTCAAATGTAGGTGCGTATTTTTTCATGCTTTAAATATTTTTATTTTATATATCTTTTTAAAAAAGATTATTTGTTCAGTTTCAGTAAGTATAAAGTTTTATTTGAACATTGAACAACTTCAGTTAATACATCATCCAATGTATTGGTGAATGTATTTTTATTTTCTTCTATGTACGCTGAAAATTCTTTGATGTAAAAATATGGATCAGGATACTTTATTTCAATGGTACCATCAAATGTAATGGTCGAGTAAATTCCTTGGTATTGTTCAACAAATTCATCAAAAAGTTCATCAATTTTGTCATAAAATTCATTCAAAATTTTGTGATCTTTGTAATTGCTTGTGTGCAGATGAAAGAAATGGGTTAAAACCACAGCTTCTTTTAACTTTAGTCCTATTTCTTTAGCTTTTTCAGAAAGATCTATATGTAAATCTTCAAACAATGGAATTCTATTTTTCATTTTCTTGAATTTATTTTATATATCATTGTGAACTCGTTACTATTTAGAAGCATTGAGATACGCTTGAATACATCGTTTGACTTTTTACATAGGATCTATTGTTTAAAATAGATATTGTTACATCTAATTGATTATCAATGTTCGCAATTCCTCCTCTTTTAACCAATTTTGCAACTGCATCAGCCTTAACTTTTGCAAGTTCTTTTACATTGTTACCTTGTAAGAATGCAGGCATTTCAGTTCCAGCCATTTTGAATATTTCACCAAGTGGTGGAACTGATTTGAGAAGATTTTTAGCAAGAATAAATAATGGATTTAATTTTATTTCAATTATAGATAAAAATTATACTGAATTTGAATCGTTAATTGCAAATCTTTGAATACGACAAAAGGGTCAATTATGACCCTCTTTTACTTTAGATTAAATGATTTAATCTTTATTGTCAATTTGTTTTTTTACACTGTCTGCTTTAACTTTTGCAAGTTCTTTAACTGTTGATGAAGAATCACCTAAAATGTAAATAATTATATTTACAAAAGATATATAAAATAAAAACATGAAAAAACGAAAAATGATAACAATTTCTGCAAATGAAATAACAATTAAACAAGTTAAAAGATTAAAAGAAAATGGATTAAATCTTTCAGCATTTATACGAAAATGTATTGAATTAAAATACGAAAATTTAGAAAGAATGAAAAAAGAATTTGAAAATGAAACAAGAACAATCGTTAAAAGAACGCATTAAAATCGCAAAAGATAATTATCAAGGTAATTGGGCAAATATTTATAGAAACGTCGATTATCGAGAATTAGCAAATGAAGTAAGAAATACTATGTCCTTTATGAATACAACAAGCTTTAAACTTATGGTCTATTTTATTTTAAATGATATTACTGAAATATCCATTTGTCCAATTTGTAATAAAAGAGAACAACATTTTGAAAATGATAAAGGTTATGTTGGTCGTTGTGGAACTTCTAAATGTATTGCAGAATATAAAAAACAAAATGGAATTCCATACAGATCTATTGAATCTGAAAAACGAAGAATTGCAAATTCTGATTTTAAATCAATAGGAGAAAAAAATAGCAAAATTTACTGGAGTAAAACCAAAGAAGAAAGAAAAAAAATAAGTGATAAACGAAAAAATACTTTTTCAAAAAGAACATCTGAACAGATAAAAAAATCTTGTGAAAAACGTGCACAAACATACATAGAACAACCTGAAAGACTTGAAGCTTGGCGAAAAACAATGAAAGAAACTATAAGTAAAAGGTCAAAAAAAGAATGGGAAAAAATAAAACAAAAAACAATTAAAACTTTAATGGAAAAACATGGAGTTACAAATTCTTTTTTAATTTCAGAAATTTATGAAAAAGCTCATTCTAAAGAAACAAGAGATAAAGCTGGGCTAGCAACAAAAGAAACTTGGTCAAAAAAATCAAAGGAAGAAAAACAAAAAATTCAGGAAAAACGTAAAAATACATATAAAGAAAAAACTGGATATTTATCACCACTAAAAAATCCTGAAATACAAAATAAAATTAAAAAGACATTGATTGATCGATATGGATATGATAATCCACTAAAGGTTCCTGAAATTAAAAAACGTGCAATGACTAATTATTTAAAAAATAATGGAAGTTTTGAAAGTGCAGGTAAAAAATCAAAAATTACAAAGATCAATGAAAATTTATTTTGTCAAGGTAGTTTTGAACTTGATTTTGTTAAAAAATATTTAGAAAAATTTCCAAATTTAAAAAATCCTAAATCTTTTACGTATTCATTAAATGGTCATGATCACTTATATTTTCCAGATTTTTATATAGAAGAAATGAATTTAATTGTAGAAATTAAATCAAATTGGACTTTTGATAGACGTGGTACATGTGATGATTTACGAAATAAGAATTTTGCAAAATGGGATGTAGTTAAAAATAATGGATTTAATTTTATTTCAATTATAGATAAAAATTATACTGAATTTGAATCGCTATGCGAATCTTTGAATACGACAAAAGAGGGTCAATTATGACCCTCTTTTACTTTAGATTAATTTAACACTCATATTAAAATTAATCTTCTTTTTTAGAGATTCTATCTCTTACAGAATCTGCTTTAACTTTTGCAAGTTCTTTAATAGTATTACCTTGTAAGAATGCAGGCATTTCAGTTCCTGCCATTTTAAATATATCACCAAATGGTGGAAGAGATTTTAAAATATTCTTAGTAAAATCTGCAGTTGATGAAGAATCACCGTTTGAGCCACCTGTGTCCCAAACTTTAATTGAATCGAAACGGATATTTGAAATTGCACTCGCTTGAATTTCAACTAAATTAGCAAGTTCGTCAGTTACCATCATTTGTATAGCATTTTCAGCTGAACCTGCCGCTTTAACTAATTTCTCAAAACCTTCAGCTCTTCTTACAAGGATTTCTTCATTACCTCGTGCTTCTGCTTCCATTTTAGCAAAAATAGCATCTGCTTCACCTTGTGCTATTCTTCTTGTTTTTTCAGCTATTGCTTCCGCTTCAATTTCCAATTTTTCTTTTGCAATTTTTGCAGGTACAATAATACTTGCTTGTTGCTTGGATTCCTCCATTAATGCTCGTTTCAATTCTGCTTTCTTTTCAGCTTCATATGAAGTTTCCAATGCTTCAGCAGCATTTACTTTCTTTGCAATTTCAGAATTCTTAGAAAATTCTGCTTCTTTTATTTCTTTACCCGCAGTTGTTTTAGCAACATTAACTTTAGAAATATTTTCACCCTCAATTGCTCGTGCATTTGCAGCAGCTGAACCAATTCTTTTACGTTCTAAAGATTCAGCTTCTCCAATTTCAGATTTTGATTGAGCTTCTGCTACTTTTATCCGTTTTTCTTTGTCTGCTTGAGCTTCACCAGCTTGAGCATCTGATTCAGCTTTGGAAGTTTCAATACGTTGATCTTTTTGCGCATTTGCAACACCAATTTCACCATCTCTATCCTTTTCAGCAACGGATTTTCTAGCTTCGTTGATGGCGGTTGCAGCAGCTTCTTTACCAAGTGCTTTGATGTATCCTGATTCATCACTAATATCAGTGATATTTACATTCACAAGTTTCAAGCCAATCTTGGCTAATTCAGGTTCAACAGCAGTTTGGATTTCTTTGTAAAAAGCATCCCTGTTGGAATTAATTTCCTCAATATCCATTGTTGCAATAACGAGACGCAATTGCCCAAAAATTATATCGGAAGCAAGTTCACCGATTTGAGCAGATGTCATACCAAGTAATCTTTCAGCAGCATTTATCATTACTCCATCTTCGGTTGATATCGCTACAGAAAAAACTGAAGGAACATCTACTCGAATGTTTTGCTTTGATAATGCATTTTTTAAAGGAATATTAAGTGCCATTGGTTTTAAATCCAAGAACTTGTAATCCTGAACAACAGGCCAAACAAATGCTCCACCACCGTGAAGAATTTTTGCTGTTGAAATTTCACCGGTTTTATTTTTCCCGGTTCGTCCATAAATGACAAGTAAACTGTCACTTGGACAACGTTTGTATCGTTTAACAACCATTCCCACCATCGAAAACAGGAATATTACAACAACACTAATAATAATTAAACTAATGTACATTTTTTAAAAATTTAAGTTCATGATCACAAAATGTAAATCATGTGTTTTACTAAGATTAGTTATATACGAAATGATGACTTAGTTCATATCATTTCGAAATTATATCCATTTGAATTTTTTCTACGTTTTTCAATTATCATTTTTTTATCTGCAATGTTAATAGCATTTATAACAGATGTTTCTTTTTTAATAACAGCAACACCTGTACAAAACAAAGTTTCATCTATTTCGTGTTTTTTATCTGAAAACAATATAAATTCA
>Ga0222628_1000266_pt1 | contig 24567 bp, 51 predicted proteins | sample AntAcemetageno95_FD_179860 | JGI IMG/M metagenome (GOLD analysis project Ga0222628, IMG submission 179860) | Saline water microbial communities from Ace Lake, Antarctica - #95 | ecosystem: Environmental > Aquatic > Non-marine Saline and Alkaline > Saline | place: Antarctica: Ace Lake | collected...
AAATAAAATATAGTCTGGTTCAGGGACTGAACAACGGACTTAAAACAAAAACACGGTGAGGCGTTCTCGTTGGAGAAGTCACTGAAACGTGAAACACACAAGTCTTTAGCTTGTGGGTAGTTCATATTATTCTGTATAGAATTCAACACTTCCCATATATTCTGTTTGTTTTCCAACTTTAAGTTGTGAATAATTTATAATTGTATATTGATAAATATCACATTTAATGCGACCATTATTAAGTGCTTCATCTATTTTTTCTTGAACTTGTTCAGGTAATTTATTATAATCATATAATAATGAAAATGAACAATGCTTATATTGTTGATTAATAATTATTAATTTCTTCATAGTCTTTAAATTTTAATGCAAAGATACAATAAAATTTTAATAATTAAAATATTTTTTATATTAATTTTAAATGGGATTAATATATTGAATAAGTTCTTCAAATTCTTTATATGATATTCTTTTTTGATTTGTCCAACTCCAAATAAATCTTAATGCTTGTTCAGGTTGACTTTTAAGAGTATCTTTTAATTCATCAATTGTTTTTGCTTCATTAAGTTTATTTTCAGATATTTTAAATTTTGTATTCAGGATCTATTGCTTGAATAATTTTAATAAAATCACAATTATATCTTTTATTAAATTCATCAATAATTCCTTCTGGTTCAAAATTAAAATCAGGACCAGAATTACATACATAATCATATTTTTCCCCACACATATCTAAAGATACTTCATCTAATATATTAAATAATGCTGTTACTATATAATAATTTTTATTATGTGATTGAGTATTTTCATTAAAGTTTTCAAATTTTGTTTTCATATATTTTTATTTATTTTTATTTAAATGGTTTAATATCTGTTTCAATAGCTGATAAATTACTATTTTCAAAACTATATAACCAAATTGGTTTAAATTTTTTATTTAATTCATCTTTATCTTTCCAATTACTACTTTTCACTATAAGTTTTTTGTTTGATGGATGTCCACTAAGTTTAGGAATATATTTTACTGCATCTCCTTTTTTATATTTCGTATCTGGTTTTGTTGTGTGACTTTCAAATGTTTGTAAATGTTTCATAATTAATATATTTATTTTTTTAATGTGCTCCAAGTATTTTATGTCCAGATATTGTATCAATTGCGTGAATACCTGCAATTACTGTAGCAATAATAGAAACAACGGTAATAAATGTAGCAATTGTTGGATCTGCTCCAAGTAATTTTGCAACTGGTTTTAAAACACCAGCTTTAAACCCATCTTTAAATTTATATTCAAATAATATTCCTAATAATCCTGCAATTAATGGAACTTGTGCTTCTGGTCCACCCATTTTTTTAGATAAATTACTTAATCCTTCAAATGTTTTATTAAATCCTTTTTCTGCCAAATGAGCTATACTATTTAACCAAGAAAATGGTGGAATTTTTTCAACTATTGAAAGAATATGTTTAAATAATTTACCAACTGTTACTTTTTCAGTTACTAATTCTTTTTTTCCAAATAATCCAACTAAGGCTTTTCCTGCAGCATCTTTTATTAATTTAATAAATTTATCTGTATAAAATTGAACTAAATTTTTAATATCAGATAATTCTTGTTTTAATTTAGATTGTTCAGAATTTTTAACTTTTTTAACAAATGCTTCAGATTTAACATATGATGTGAATAATTTATTTTTTAAATTTTTTAAAATATTTACTCCCACTGAATCCATTTTAGTTAAAACATCTTTAATAATCTGAAGTGATTCTTCTGATTTTTTCTTAATCCATTGCCAAGCTTTTTGAGATTTATTAGATAATTCTTTTGTAAATTCTGCACCTTTTTTCTTTATCCAATCAAATCCCTCATTAATATTTTCATTAACATTATAAAAATTTTCTATTTCTCTTTTTATTTCTTGATCTTCAATATTATTAATATATCCCTCTAAAAGTTGAGACATAATAGTATTATGGTCAAAAGAAATTTGATTTTCAAAATTATATTTTAAATCTTTTTCAAATTGATTAAAATAATTTTCATATGTTTTTATATAATTCATATAGATATTTCTTTTTTATTATATATTAAAAAATAATTATCTATTTTTATAAATATTAATATGTCCAGTTTTTTGTATTTTCTGGACAGATACTCAAATGTGTCCAGTTTTTGATATGATTTAGATGTTATGTCCAGTTTTTTGTATTTTCTGGACAATGATGTTTTTTAATTTTTTCTGTTCTAATTAATTGTTTGAATTGTATTATTTCTACATTTGGTGAAATTTCATCATCTAAAATAAATTGATTATCTAACTCAAAATGATAATTCCCACTTGATGGAACCCATTGAATATTTTTCTTCTCTAATTAATTGTTGAAATGATATTATTTTAACATCTATTGACATCTGTATATAATCTATTGGCATCGGTATATGTCTCACTAATGACGAAAAAGCAATTTATTTCTTTTTTTCGTCAATAAATCATATCCCAATAATCTTGATAAATAAATATTATTGAATCAAATATAATAAATTTATTTGTTGTAAATCTACTTATAGCAAAAGTTTCACAAGTTGATGATACTTTTTGATTATTCTTTTTCAAATAATTAACTACTTTTAATAAATTTGATTTTTTAGTTTTTATAATTTTATTTTGTAAATCAATCATTGTGTAAAATATTTTTTAATTTTTCTTCTCTAAGTGCATTAACTTGAGAAACAACATTAAATTCAAATGTTGAATAATAATTAATATCAATGTAATTTAGATTGAATTTCAAACATGTATTTTTTAATTTTCTTAACATTTTAAAATTTTTATTAATAATTGTTTTTTTATATCACATATTGTTTTAATTGGCATTTATTTAATATTTTTTTAAATTTTTCTACTCTGAGTAATTTATTGAAATTTACTACTTCACTATTATTAATTTTCCAACCCCCCCATAATTCCCAACTCCATTTATTATTATTATTTTTATATATATGTATAGATGTAGTATATCGACCAAGAGTATAATATTGAAAAAAATCGCCCTCTATTTTTTCATTTTTTTCAATTAAAAAATTATAAACATCTCTTAAATTATTATATTTAGTTTCAATTATCATTACCCATTAATTATTTTTTCAAATTTCAATTTTCTAATATAATTTTTATTTTTCATTTTATTTAAATTATTATAATTAGGTTCAGAATTAATATCAAATATTTTATCTAAAATTGGTTGCATCAAAATTGAACCAATTAAAAATATTAAAAAACACATAAAAATTATAAAAATTATCATCATAATTTAATATTTAATATTTTTTTTAATTTTTCTTCTCTATAAAAATTAAAATATTTAATCCATCCAAAAAATAAATGATCAGTTATATCATGTTCAGTATCATCTTCATCTATAAAAGTAAGTTTAATATATTTTTTGATTTTTAAAAAAAATATTAATTTATAATATTCATTTTTTTTAAATATTATTTCAAGAGTATTTATCATATATAAATTTTTAGTACATCTATAATATTTACCAATTTTAAACATTTAATATTCGTTTTAATTTTTCTTCTCGATTATTAATATCAAAATATTTAAACCATCCCCAAGTTTCATCAGTTACATCATGTTTATTATCATTTTTTTTATCTTTAACTATAAAAGTATAGCAATGTTCAATTATACCTTTATCAATCATTTTGGTAATTGGCGATATTGAAAATAATTTATAATATTCATTTTTTTTAAATATTATTGTTCCCTTTGGATTATTGGCCCAATATAAATTTTTAGTACATTTATAATATTTATTAATTTTCTTTTTTTTTTTTTTTATAAGATTTTTTTTAACATAATCAGTAATAGATATTAATATTTATTTCGTTTTATTTATAAAAACATTTAAAAAGGGTTATCATATTCAAAACAAAAATCAATATTACCTCTAACTATCAATCCAGTTTCGTTGTGAAACGTCATTAATGTAATTGTTTTTGTTTTTCCTTTATTTCCTTTATTGTAAGTTCTTTCATAATAAATGTTTTATAATAATTAGTATTTCTTGTAATTCAGTTAAAATTTCTTCAATGGATAATTTTTTCATATTTTTATTCTATACGTATATTTTCAACATTGATTTCCCTGTAAGAACTAGTTGTAATGTTTAAGTTTTTCTTTTTCATAATTGTACTAATTCTTTAAATCGTTTAATTCTTTTTGGTAAATATTCGTTATACTTAAATTGTAAATAATAATAAAATTTTCTTGTTATTTTTTTATTAGGATATTCAAGAAGGTCATCATTAATATAAAAATAAAAATAAGGTACGCTGCCGGCTTCATCATAACTTATAATTTCTTGTCTTATTGTAATAGTTTGTTTTGATTTGAACTCATATAAATATTTGGAATTACTCAATTGTTTTAATTTCATAAAATTAAACTCAGTTTTCACTTTATTAATTATAGAGTTGATAAGTATATTATTTTCACTTTCAAGAACAGCATGTGCAGCTTTTGCAATCGCTTTTTTTGTTTTCTTTAATTTTTTATTTCTGTTATATTTTTCAAACATAGTTATTTATTTATATTATTTATATTATTTATATTATTTATAGATTAATTTATTTACATTTATATTCATCATAATTTTTAACTATTTATTATTATATTTAATTTTTTAATTCTTATTTCTTGTAAAGATATAAAATTTTCTGAAGGATACCAAATATCTGTATCAAGATGATTTAAATCTAAAATATAATATAATTTTTCTTTATAAATTATTGTATCCTTAATTATATAAATTTTATTTTTTTTAATATAACCAAAAGACCTTTTTTTAACATTTCCAAAATAAGGATCATTTTTAACTAAATCTATACTTATACACTTAACTTTCATTTTATATTATTATTTTATTTGGTTATGTTTTAGAATAATGTAAAACATAACCTTTTATTTTTACTCATAGTATCATTTTTATTTTTATTATGTTTCATACGAGTATCAATAAATGTTGTTGCCATCTTTAAATATAATTTTATATTTAAATCCTCGCATTTTTCCATGCCCATTCTCTCTTTTCTATTATAATAGCTTCTTCATTTTCATACAAGACATTAATGTTAAAATTATTAAAATTATATAAAATATTTTTTTAAGTATTTTCATTTTATTTATTTTTTAAATTCTCTATCTATATCTCTTTTAATATCTTTTTCTTTTAATGTTGTTCTTTTATCCCATTTACGTTTTCCTTTTACTAAACCAATTTGGATTTTAGCAAAACCATTTTTAAAATATATTTTTAATGGAACAATAGTTAGTCCACTAATTTTTATATTATTATTTAATTTTTTTAATTCTTTTTTAGTAAGTAAAAGTTTTCTATCTCTTTTTGGATTTTGATCAGAAAATTGATCAGAATTTTTATATTGGTCAATATGTAAATTTTTTAAAAATAATTCATTTAATTCAAATAAACAATATGAATCAGTAAAACTTACATTACTCATTCGTATTGATTTAATTTCAGTTCCAACTAAAACAATTCCCGCATCATAAGTTTCTATAATTTCATAATTATGATATGCTTTTCTATTTTTTAAAACTAATTGCTTTGATTTTTTTTGTTTCATTTTATATTAATTCATTATATCATTTATCTTTTTTAATTTTTTAATTCTTAATCTTCTTTTTAATTCATTAGAATTAACCACTTTATATGTATTTAAAATTTTTTGTCTAAATAAAAGGTGTACACACCCATATATCATTGCAGTTGTTCAATGCTGCTTTATCAATAATCCTTTTGATGAATCAGCACAGCCTGCGCACTCAATTTGGTGTAATATCACAAATCATTGATACTTTTATTGTTCCACATTTTTCACATTACTGTTAAATACTTTTTCCATTATATTTTTGTTTTGCTTGTTTAAATTTATTTTTAAACTTTTCTTTTTCAGTATTCATATTTATAATAATTCACTTTCCAATTTTTTAACTTCAATTTGTATTTCTTTTAATCTTTGACAATATTCATAATGTTCAGATTTAATAAATTTTTTAAGTAATCTATCAGAAACATTTATCATAACATCAATATCTTCTTTCATTAAATCTTTATATTTTAAAAAATACTCTAAATCATTTAAATCTTCAACATCACAAATATAATCATATTCTCCCAAATCCATATTTTTATCAAGATATTGAAAAATATATAATTTTAAATCTAAATCTGTTATAAGTTTATCATTTAAATAAAGATTAGATTGATTATCTTCATAAATTAATTTAACTTTATCATTATCATTGGCATCAATAGATAATTCTACTTTATTATAAATCTTTATTTTTTTTAACTTTATCATTTGTTTTGTTTTAATAAAATTTTTTCATATTATTTTTTTCACAATTTCTTTTCAATTTTGCAAATATAATAAAAATTATTTAATATCTAAAATTTTATTTTTTATTTCTTTCAAAATGACACATAATTCATAATCTTCATTCTTTATTAAAATTGGAAATTTCTCATCAATAAATTTTACTATTTCTTTATTATCTTTTAAATAATCTATCTCAGTTTTTAATAATGCATCACATTCTTCAATTGTTGCAATATGAATATATTTATCATAATCTAAATTTTCTTTTATAAAACTAGAAATTTTAAATTGAATATCTTCATCAAAATGTTTTTGAATTCCATTCATATAAAAACTATGAATGCCATATTGATCAGAAACAATTTCAAGTGTTTCATATTCATCAATTTCAATTTCAATCCTATATTTTGATAATATATTTATTTTTTTTAAATTCATTAATTTTTTCTTTTTATTTATTATATATAAATAATTTTTCAATTGGTTTATATGTTTTGTCAGTATTCATGAAATTTGTTATTTTCTTTTTCCATACACAATATAAATTTTTGTTTACAAATCTCGTAATAGTCTATCTTTATCATTGTGATTATTAATTAATTAAAACTTTGTTTTTATATATAGTAGTTACCTGCCATTATCCAACACAACAGGTTCAAGTGGCAATTCCCAAAAATTCCAGTCTGCAAATTGGTCAGCCATAACTTTATGGTATTCAAAATCAATCTGCGTTACATTTATCAAAGTACCTTTTTTTAAAGTCCCAATACTAATGCTTCCTCTATTTTGGAAATCACGAGTTAATCTATATAATCCTTTATCTAATATTAACATATTTTTAAAATTAACGGCAGGTAACAATGTATATAAAAAATACAGGGTTAAGTGCTGATTTATGCAGTTGTACCACTTTTTTAAGTTTTGTGAGTATCAGGTAGGTTTCTGCTTTTATCTCCTGTACTTTTCATATACTCAACGTTACCTACAAGTGCTTAATTCTGTTCATTAAACAAAGTTGGTGGTTTATTATCTTTTTCTTTTCTTTTTTTTTCCACCCTTTTTTTAGCAACTTCATAATATTTTTCTTCAAGTTCAATGCCTATAAAATTACGTTCTGTATTTAAACAAGCCAAAGCAGTTGTTCCACTTCCCATAGTGTTATTTAATACGGTTTCGTTTTCGTTTGTGTAGGTTTTAATTAGGTATTCAAATAACCAAGTAGGTTTTTGGGTTGGATGGTGCTTACCTTCGCTTTCTCCTGTTTTAAAATATTGTACAGTTCTTGGGTTTCTTAGTCCTTTTTCGTTCTTTATTTCAAATCCATTTATATTTGGTATTTCTGCATAAACTTCTGTCGCTTGCCCTTTTCGTTTATCCTTACCTTTATTAAATGGCTTCCCCTCTGTTTTTTGTGGGTAGTAATTAACTTTACCTTTTCCAAACACTAATATATTTTCGTGCGCTTTGAGTGGCATATATTTAGCCTGTAAAAAATTACTTGCTTTGCTTTTCTCCCAAATCCACTCATATTTAAAAAGGTTTGGTTTACTCATTACTAAAGCACTTGTAAAAGGCTGTGATGCTGTCAATACAATTGCACCATTATCTTTAATTAGTTTTTCGTACTTATCCCAAAGTAAATCAAAAGGTATCACTTCATCCCATTTACAAGCAGTCGTTCCGTAAGGTAAATCACAAAGTATCATATCAACCTTAACACCTCTATCTATTAGTTTCTGCATTTCTTCAAGGGTTTCGCCTTGTATTAAATCTATATTCATAAGTTTTAATTTTATCAAATTAATTTTGCCACCGCTCAAAAAAGAAAAGAAAAAGGTTCAGTTCTATTAATTAAGTTTAGGCGTTTAAAGTCGCACCAGTAGGTAACACTGTATAAAACCCATAGAAAAAACGGGTCTTATACTCAACGTTAGCAACAACACTACATCAGTCTTTCAATTCAACTTTTCCGTTTGCTAATTTATCCAAGAACCATTCAATGTAGTTTTTTAAATTCGTTCCTTTTTTAATAGCCTGAATGCTAAGTTTCTCTTTTACCTTATCTGTAAGGTCTATGTTTTTTCGTGCCATACTTATTTTGTTATTATGCTTGAATAAGAAATATTCCAAGTTTCGCCATTTTCTCTACGACATTGAACCTTTTTAGGGTTTAGTTTCAATACTTCCCATATTTCTCCTTTAAATTTCTTCCCATCAACGCTTACAATATCACCAATAGATAAATCATTTTTGGCAGTAAATTTTCTTTTTTCTCTTGCTTCATATTCTTTACGTCTAATTAAAGATTGAGCATCATAAATCACTTTTTCTAAATCAGATACATCTAATTTACTTAAATCTATTTTACTTTCTTTATTCATCATTACTAAGTCATTTGCTAAATCCATCATTAAATATTTTAAGTTTATAAATTAATTACTCTGCAAATATACATTAAGTATATCATATACACAATCAAAAAGTAATTTATTTTTCGTTTATTTTACCGTGCAGTTGCTAACACGTTGTATATGTTAGTTTTGCAAGGTAAATTATTTTTAGATTGAAAAGATTGTAGTATGCAAAACCAAGCACATACAACCATTCGTTATCGGCAACCTTAATCCGCAACATTACCGACAATTTCAAAGTCATTAATATGGTCTTCAAAAAAGAAATTACCATCACATCTATGACATGAAATACAAATATCTTTTGTTGGCACATCTAATTGAGCAAATTCAAACCCATTGCAGTTATTACACCAAACAATACAATTACCATCATTATCATAGTCGCCCTCAAAAATCTTTTTACTGTTTTTATCTTTTTGGTTAATAAATTGGCTTAATGATTTGGGGTCAATACCAACCCATTTATTATCTCCAATTTCCATAAATACATCATCTTTTTTACGCTTAATTGTCCCATTTGCAATAGTCATGCTTTCAAACCATTCTCCAGTATTAATCGATTTTCCTTTAAATAATATTTCTCTTTTCATTTTACAATATTTTTAATGTTTAAAAAGGCAGCCGATAACACGCAATAAAGCCTATTTGGCTGCAATGTTGGTGGTAAATTGACAGGTTTGTACATGCCAAACATGCCTTATTGCCACCGTTATAAGACAATTTTTATTTTCACCTTACCCGTACTCATTATCATTCTTAATTCAAGCTGTTCTTTAAATGATAATTCTGTACCATCTATATCAAAACAATCTATAACACTAAATAAATCACATAACTCATTTAGTGCTTGTTTTTCAGGTATGTGTCCTAATTTGTGTTGTTGTAATATTTCTATAATATCGTTTTTCATATCGTTACGTGTTTTATTTTTATTCGTTATGCACCATATTCACGATAGTACACCTTTCCATCTTTTTTGTTTTTTAAGTTAACAGAAAACTTACCGTCAGTACATCCCATATCCCAATCTTCATCTTTTTCTTCGTTCTTTGCTCTATTAAAAAACAAAAGCCTATTGCAATCGCAAGAGTAGTTGTTCTCTTCCCAATTAAAAACAGATGGATGTTCGTCACCAATTTCTAAAATTTCGTGGGTTTCATGTTCTCTTATCTCGCCAGTATCGTTTTTTCTAATTTCAGCAATACATTCTACCCAAATATAGTTTTTTATTTGGTTTTTTTCTTTTTTTACTTCTATCCAATCCATCTGTTTTTAATTTAATCTTTATTAATATACGGTGCATAACAATGTATAAAAATCATTGTTCGTACCTCTCAACGCTTCTTATACTAAACGTTAATGAGAATAAAGTTTTCGTTTTTTATTTATCCAGTTTTTTAATTCGGTAAACACAGTTTTAGTCCCTTCTTTTGCAGCTTCGTTATAATATTCTTCAGCAAAACATTCCATACCTATCAGTTTTAATCTTAATTCTTCAATTAAATTACTCTCATTAACATTAGGTAAAATGCAATTTTCAACTAATCTATGTGCTTCAAATACATAGTCGTGTAATAATTCTACATTTCTTCCTTTTATAGCTTTAATTTCCTTTAGTGCCAAATTTAATTGGTCTTCAATTTTTTGTAAATCTGTCATATCAGTAATTATTTATTCGTTAAAAATCGCATCTTATCAATACCGTTATAAAACAGTTTGCTTTTACGGCAAGCTGTCATAACATTTTTTACAGAGATTATCAGATTGCAATTCTTCCGCTCCGCACATTTCGCAAACCGATTTTATAACAACAGGTATATTTAAAATTTTTAATACCCATTCTAATCCGCCAACAAAGCCTCGTTTGGTTGCTATTGCTTTAGCTCTTGTTATCTCATGTCTAACTTATCATATTCATTCTATAATGATTTTGTAAAAACAAAATCTGAATTTTAAAAGTATAACCTCAAGTGAAGTTTGGGCTGATTCAGATTGTATTTTAATTGATAATATCAAATGGAGAACTTCTATTGGTAAAAAATTAATTTATGATAAAATTATACAAACAACAGAAATATAATTAATTTAATAATTATCATCAAGATTTAATCCTTGTTTATAAATTGCTTTTTGTTTTTGTTGTCGTTTTACAACTGATGGTTTATCAAATTGTTTTCTTTTTCTTAATTCATCAAGAACTTTAGTGTTTCTAAATTTATTCTTTAATCTTTTAAGAGCATGATCAATTTTTTCTCCATTTTTTATTTTAATTATTAACATTGTTATTTCCTTTCTTATTTCTTATTTATTATTCTTATTTTATGTGCGATTAAATTTCTATGATGTAAATGCATATTAATATATTCATTTAAATGTAAATTTACAAGTTTCATTAAAATTCTCAAGTAATTATCTTTTATTCTTAATTTTTGATAAACCTTATGAATTTCTTTTATCCCATTTTCTTTTAAAAGTTTGGAATTAAAATATTCATCAATATGAGATAATACATGATAATTACTCTTTTTTATTATTTCATGATAAATTGTTCCTCCTTTTTGAATATATTCATCATGAAATATAATAGGATACATATTTTCAAGTTCTAAATAAATTAAGACTTCTCTAAAAATTTCTGCAATATGAGTGTTTGGGACATATTCATTTATTTGTTTTTTTGATTTAAGAGTTGTACGAATATACTTAACTATCAAATTATAATAAGTTTTATAATTATTTGATTTATTCTCATTTATGTGATTATTATAATTTTTCATAGTTTTCTATTTAGTTTTCTATTTTTGCAAATATAATAAAAAATTATTAATCTTCATCAAAATTAATACTAATTATTCCATTTTTTACAATATCTTTAAAAAATTCACTTGTGCCAAAATATGTTTCTAATGTTTCTATTAAAAATTATTTTTCCCATCTTCATCTGTTTCTTCCCATGATTGTTTATTTACTTAATCTTCAATTATAAATTTACAATTTTCAATTTTAGATAAATCAATATTTATTTTAATATTTTCATAATTATATTTTTCATTAAACTTTTTAATATTTTTCATAATTTTTTTATTTTATTCTTATATATTTAATATTTTTTTAAATTTTTCATTTCTTAATTTTTTTTGATAATATTGTTTTAAACAAAAATATTCTATATTATGTTTTTTGTAAACAAATTTTAATTCATAACCAATATAATTATCTATTAAATATTTTTTATAATATTTAATTTTCTTTTTTTCATCAGGTAATTTATTTAATAATAATTTCGTCAATTTTAATATATCTTTCTTATTTATTAATTCACATTCTATTTTATTCTTGATTATTTTAATATTCATTTAATTAAGATTTTACTTCTTCAATTATTAACTTCCTTTTTTCAGGTTGTAAGTCATTATATTTCATATGAATATCATATTCTTGAGATCCAACATCCATAATAAGTTCTATATGTTTTTCATTACTTTGAGCTAATTTATGTACTAAATACATTTCATACAACCATTTTTTATAATAATGCGCATTAGATTCTTTCATTCTTATTTCTGAAATATGTACTATATCATAATAATCTAATATTACTTTTATTACTTTATTTTTCATTTAATATTCTTTTTAATTTTTCTTCTCTCAAATTAACAAAATCATCTTTATGAATCAAATGAATTGGAGAATTAAGCAAATGATACATTTGCTTCTGAAATAAAACATAATATTTTGGGTTATTTGAAATCTCTATTATTTCTCCTATTTTATTATACCACCAAGGGATTACATCAATACTTACATAATGTCCTGTTATTTTAACTTTCATTGTTTAAAATTTTATTGTTTAAAATTTTATTTAATTTTTTTGTTCTTAATTCTGTTTTTATCCTATTTTTCTCTTTAATTAAATAATCATTTAAAGCTTTTTCATATATTTCTTTTGAATATATTCTACCATTAAGAGTTGGTGTTTTTTGAAAATCTCTTTCTAAAATATATTTATTTTCTTTTTTGTTTGACATAATCTTGAATATTAATTTTTAATTCTTCATAAAACTCTTTAATTATTTCACTACCAATAAAATAACAATTTTTTGAAATACAACCTTTTGCAGTTGTCCCAACACCAATAAATGGATCATATATTATACTTTTTTCTGGAAAATATATATGAATTAATTTTTCAACTAAATCTGTTGAAAATATTGCTTTATTTTTTGATTTAATCCCATCATTATTTTTTGCTTCTATAAAATTAGTATAATTTTTATAAAATTTTTGTCCAGTTTTTTCATTAATTTTACTTATTTCTTTATTTGCTTTAAAAGTGTGTAAATATTTTTTATTTACAATAACATAAATTAATTCTGAAATTCTAGTCAATTTATTTGGGCTTGTTTGAAATGGGTTAGCTTTACTTTTTTTCCATATAATAATATCTGCAAGAGTTAAATTTGTTTCAGTATGAATTTTATTTAATAATATTAAAGGTAACATTGGATTTTCTTTTGAATATGACATATTATATAAAATAACTCCATCATTTTTCATTATTCTTTGAAATTCTTTGAATTCATTAATTCTTATTTCTAAATATTCTTCTTCAGATAAATTATCAATATTATCAATATATAAATTATAATCATCTTCTGATAATTTTCGATGATTAGGATTTTTCCCTAAATTATAAGGAGGAGAAGTTATTATACCATCAATAGAATTATCATCTAATCTATTCATAGTTTTTAAATTATTCTCATTATAAATTTTATTTTTTATCATTTAATATTTCTTTCATTTTTAATGTCTAAAATGTCTTATTCCTGTAAAAACCATAGATAACTTATTTTCATCACAATATTTTATTGATTCATTATCTTTAATTGAACCTCCCGGTTGAATAATAGTTGTAATACCTGCTTTGTGAGCTATTTCAACATTATCAGGAAAAGGGAAAAATGCATCAGATGCCATTACAGCCCCTTTTAAATTTTTCCCAAAATTATTCGCTTTTTCAATAGATTGTTTCAAAGAATCAACTCTTGAAGTTTGTCCTACTCCACTACCAATTAATTGATTGTTTTTTACTAAAACAATTGTATTTGATTTTGAATGTTTGACAAGAATATTTGCAAAAACAAGATCATCTATTTCTTTATCTGTTGGGTGTTTTTTTGTGACACATTTCATATCATCACAAGTTTCTGTTTTTAAATCTTTATCTTGAATTAATACTCCATTTAATATAGATTTAAAAGATTTTGATGGAAAATTGTAAGATTTTTTCTTTAATATTATTCTATTTTTTTTAGATTTTAAAATATTAAGAGCTTTTGTTTGATATGAAGGTGCAATAATTACTTCATAAAATATTTTATTGATTTCTTGAGCAGTTTCAATATCTATTTCTTTATTTGTTATTAATATACCTCCAAAAGCAGAAATAGGATCTCCTGATAATGCATTTTTCCAAGCATCAATTAATTTTGGATTACATGCACAACCACAAGCATTATTATGTTTTAAAATTACAAATATTGTTTCATCTTTAAATTCTTTAATTAGATTTATAGCAGCATCAATATCAAGTAAATTATTATATGAAATTTCTTTCCCATGTAATTGATCAAAAATATCATTTATATTTCCGAAAAATGTACTCTCTTGATGTGGATTTTCCCCATATCGTAATTTTTTTGAATATGCACTTTTAATATTAATATCATTTTGTTTAAATATTTTTGTTTTTTCATTTGAATTATCAGAATTATAACTTATTTTTTCTTTATAATACCATTGTTTACCTCTAATTCTATTAATAGTATGTTTTTCAATTCTTTGTTGTGCTTCTTCTTCAGTTTCACAATAACTTAAAGAATTAGTTATAACCCACCCAATTCCATTATATTTAATATTTAACCATATTCCAACTATTTTGTATTGTGCAACAAAAATAGTTTTTGCTGCAAAAAATTCAATTATCTTAATTCTATATTTTAATTTCATAATATTTTTTTAAATTTTTTTAATCTTGAATAATATAATTTTTCTATATCAATAATTTTTTGCAAATCTTTTATTAAATACCAACTATGTACTTTGTTTTCTGGATATTCTTCAGGTAAATAAATATTTATATAATTTATCTTTTCTTGATTTGTTATATTTATACCATCTAAAATCAAGATTTTATATAATTCATATAATTTTTTTTAAATAATTCATAAGTTGATTTTATTCCAGCATCAAGTTCAATACTATAATTCCATCCCAAATTACTCAATTTAGAGACATCTAATAACTTTTTGTGTGTTCCATTAGGTTTAGTACCATCCCACACAATCGTTCCTTTAAATCCAACTACAGATGATATTTTTATTGCTAATTCTTTTATTGTTAAATCTTTTTCAGTTCCAATATTTAAATGTTGATTTTTATCATAATTATTCATTAAAAATAATAATGCATCTGCTAAATCATCAACATGTAAAAATTCTCTATATGGAGAACCATCTCCCCATAATGTAATATCTGTATTATTAATTTTAGCTTCGTGAAATTTTCTTATCATTGCAGCAAATACATGAGAAGTTTCTAAATCATAATTATCTAATAATGATCCATAGAGATTCGTTGGCATTACTGATATATAATTTAATCCATATTGTTTATTATAATTTTCAATCATTTTTAATCCACTAATTTTTGCAATTGCATATGGTTCATTAGTTTGTTCTAATTCACTTGTTAATAAATACTCTTCTTTAATTGGTTGAAGACAATTTTTGGGATATATACAAGAACTTGCCAAAAATAATAATTTTTTAACCCCATTTTTATATGAATTATGAATAACATTGTTTTGTATCATCATATTTTCATAAATAAATTCTGCTCGTCGTATATTATTATCATGAATACCTCCAACTTTTGCGGCACACAAAAATATATATTCTGGGGTTTCTTTAGAAAAAAAATCTTCAACTTCTTTTTGATTCATTAAATCAACTTCTTTTCTATCTCTGGTAATTATATTAGTATAATTTTCATTTTTTAATTTTTTCATTATTGCAGATCCAACTAATCCTTTATGACCAGCAACAAATATCTTACTATCTTTATTCATATTTTAATTTATTTTAATTTATTTTAATTTATTTTTATATTCAAACATTATCATAAGAAAAAATCAATCTTTCTTTTAAAATTTTTTCTAATTTAGCTACTCTACTTGGTGCATAATAAACCGAATCATAAATAAGACCATTTGAAAGTTGTTTAACTTGTTTAATTCTATCTATTTCAATTATTTCAATTCCTGAATATTCTTTATCTAATTTTAATCCATATAAAGATTTCATTTTACCGGATCTTAAATACATTTTTATTTCATTTATTTTAACACCATTGAAAGTATAATATTTACTTATATTATGTATATAATATTCTCCAAATTCTTCTTTTATAATAAAATTTTCTTTCATTTAGTATTTTTTTTTAGTAAATTGTTTTGTTTCTATATTCCATTCAACAAATTTTTCAAAGATTTTATATTGATTAGTTATACCTACTATTACAGATGTATATTCTCTAATTATATTTAAAGAAAGATTTAAATTATTATAAATAGTTAATCTTATTTTTTCAATATTATTTCCAAATGTAAAAGCATTAAAAAATAATTGAATACATTCTGGTGTTTCTAAATCTTGTTCAATATATTTAAATTTAAATTCTTCATCAAGTGATTGAATAAAATCATAGTTAAATGCTAATTTTACTATTTTAATTCCTTGTTCTTTTGTTAAATCTTTTAATTCCATATTTTATTATACAACTGAATAGATAAATTGTTTTTATAAATTTAATATATAATAAAAAATAACATTAATTATGAAATATATTAAAAATATTAAAGAATTTGAAAATTGAAAATAATTATAAAGGGAAAAAGAAAAAACCAACAAATCAAAAAGAATTTTTTGCTTATACACAAACAGACAATTTATTAAAACTTCGATATTTATCAACTTGTGAATTTCCAGAAAAAGTGGGTGATAAACCAGCTTATGATAATGATGGTGTGATAAGTTGGTATATAGATAAAGATTTATTATATGCAGAATTAAATAAAAGACCTAATAGAGTTAGAGCTAAAGATAGAAGAAAGAAAAAATAATATATAAAATATGAAAACATATAACAATTTTATATTATTAGAACAAAATGAATTATGGAAAGGTACAAGAGAATTATCTTTAGATGAAACAGTACAATTAATTAAAGATAAATGTTCAGATTTTTCTTTTAAAGATAATTCAATTAATCGGTTTATAAATTTTAAAAAATTATATTATGAAGTTGATCCTAAACAAACTAAAAGGAAAAGTACAGGAAATATACCAAATATATATACTTTAATTCTTGATGAAAATAATAAAAATTATCCTAAAAGAAGTAATTCTTTAATATGTTCATATGGCACATTATGGGATAAATATAAAGTGATTCCATTTAATAATTCTAAATGGGGATTTTGTAGTAAAGAAGATATTTGGGATATTTGGTCAGATAAATTAACAAATATATATGATACTGTTCATATAATTAAAGAAAATTCACAATTTTTAAAAAATTTAAATAGAACTTATGAATATTTAAATAAAGAAAAAATTAGAGATGATAATTATAATAATATGATTTCTGATTTAGATAAATTATATAAACAATTAAATCTTGAAAATATGATAAATATTAATGAATTAGATGGTTCACGTTTATGTAATAATTTTAATTATGTTCTTGATTCTAATATAGTTGATTTTTTTAATTATTTAATAAAAAATAATTTAACTATATCTGAATTTTTATTAAATTTTTATAAATATGATGATAATTATTTTTCTCTTTTAACATATCCAGAATTAATAAAAATGAATAATGATTCTTCTCATGAAGTTTGGACAGATTCAACTTGTCTTTTAATAAAAAATAATAGTATAGACCAAATATCAAAATATTTTTAATAAAGAAATTTTTAATAGAATATCAAAACTTGAAAATATATTTTTATTTGCTGTAAAATGGCAAGATGTAGTATTATTTTGGTTAAAAATTGGTGGTGTTGTCATCTTTACTATCACCTATATCTTTATCTCTCCATTTTTTTACATCTACAATACAACAAGAATATCCACATACTCTCAATATCCAATGATAAATATCAAATGAATTTGCACTGATATCAACTTCAACATCTTCATTTTTTGTCACATTTCGAACCATGTGATCAATTTTATTATTATAAAACCAATTATATTTTCCACTTATTTGATAATAAGATGAATTATGTTTATTCATCCATTTTACAACTGTTTTTGCAGACCATCGAATATAAAATGGTGCATAATAATCTCCTTTTTTTGCTATTTTTAATTTATGTTTCAATTATTTTTTTTATTTTATTTTCTCTTTCTTTATTTTTAATTGGTAAATATAAAATATTTTCTAAATTATAATTTGAATTACTATCTGAATTACTATCTGAGTAAATATAATTTAACCATTCTCCACGACCAGAAGAAATTCTCCATATAATTTCATTTGTATTACTTTTTATTCTTTTAATATATTGAATATTTGGAGAATATAAGATACTCCAATACCAAAATGTTGCAGGTAAATCAATTTTAATCCATTCAGATGATTTATTATTTAATTCAACATTAAATTTACCAATATATTTATGTTCATTCATTTAATTATATTCTTTCATATCAAATTTCATCATAATTTCTACTAATTCTTTAAATTTAACTTTTGGTTCCCATCCCAAAATTTCTTTTGCTTTGGTTGCATCTCCGAGTAAAATTTCTACTTCTGCAGGTCTATAATATTTTGGATCAATTCCAATAATCTTTTTCCCAGTTTTCTTATCTAATGCATATTCATTTTCATTTTCACCAAACCATTCCAATTCAATATCTGTATATTGAATTGATTCTTTTATAAATTCTCTAATAGAATGTGTTTCATTTGTTGCCAATACAAAATCATCTGCTTTATCGTGTTGTAACATTTTTATTATACCATCTGCATAATTAGGACAATAACCCCAATCTCTTTTTGAATCTAAAAACCCTAATGTTAATGGTTTAAAATCTAAATCGTTATTTAATGCGTGATTTATTTTTGCCAATGCCATAGTTATTTTTTTTGTAACAAATGTTTCTCCTCTTCTTTCTGATTCCATATTAAAACAAATAACATTACATGCAAATATATTATGTGCATTTCTATATAATTTTGTCATATGATAACCATATATTTTAGCCACTGAATATGGTGATTGGCAATTCATTGGAGTTTCTTCATTTTGTGGTGTTTCTTGAACTTTTCCAAATAATTCACTAGTTGATAATTGAATTATTTTACATTGTGGACAATGTTTTTTAACTGCTTCTAATACAGATAATGTCCCTAATGCATCTACTTGTGTAGTATAATAAGGAATAGTAAAAGATGTATGAACATGGGATTGTGCCCCTGCATTGATTATATAATCTGGTTTAATATCATGAATAATGGAATCAATAGACATATTATCTGTTAAATCACCATATACTAAATTTAATTCATCAAATATATGGTCTATTCGTCCGGTATTAAAACTTGAACTTCTTCTTAAAATACCATAAACTTCATATTTCATATTTAAAAATTTTTCTGCAAGATAACTACCTAATTGACCAGTTATCCCAGTTATTAATACTTTTTTCATATTTTAATTATTTTTTTTAAAGTAGAAAAATATCACTTTCTACTTATAATATATATAATAAAAAAGATAACCTAAATGAATAAAACAGAAAATAAATCTTTAAAAATTAATAAAGAAATTCATAAAAAATTAAAAATATTTTGTATTGAGAATGAAATAAACATTCAACATTTATTAGAAAAAATAATACTGGATTACATAGATAAAAAATAAAACAACTAAATGATTATAGATAAAGAAGTTGATTTAGTTATGAATAATTTTATTAAAAAATATTATATAAATTTAGGATATAATGTACCAAAAAAAAGAAATTCAATAATTAAAATTAAAATTAAAGATTTACAACTTGGTAGTAATGTTAAAATTAGTTGTAAATGTAAATTTTGTGATAATATAAATAAAATATCATATGAAAAATATATAAAAAATATTAATAAGTATGGTTTTTATTCTTGTAAAAAATGTTCAAGAATAAAATTTAAAATGACTTGCAAAGAAAAATATAATGTTAAAAATCCTTTCCAAAATGACAACATTAAAGAAAAATCAAAAAATACTTTATTAGAGAAATTTGGAGTAGATAATATTAGTAAATTAAATTCAACAAAAGAATTACATAAAAAAAGAAATTTGTTTTTATATGGTGTTGAAAATTATTTTCAATCTGATGATTTTAAAGAAAAATCGAAAATTACGTTATTAGAGAAATTTGGTACAGATAATGTATTTAAATCAGAAAAAATAAAAAATAAAATAAAAAAACATTACTATGATAAGTATGGTGTTGAGTATCCATCCCAAGTTGAAGAAATACATATTAAACAACAAAAATCTGGATTTGCTGCAAAAAAATATAAAGAACTATATTATAGAGGAACCTATGAATTAGATTTTTTAAAGAATTTTTATGATATTGGTATTGAAAATGGGAAAACAATAAAATATTTATTTAAAAATCAAGAAAAAGTTTATTTTTCTGATTTTTATTATAAACCTTTAAATTTGATTATTGAAATTAAATCTTGGTACACATATAAAAAATATTTACATCAAAATATAATAAAAGAAAATGCCTGTTTAAATCAAAAATATAATTATATAAAAATTATTGATAAGAATTATGATGATTTTTTGAAAATTTTAGAATTTATTTAATATATAATTTATGATGATTAATAAATTTGAAAATTTTGTGAATGAAAAATTAGGAATTCTATTTGAATTAGAAGAACACGCGGAGATAATAATAAAGATATGAAAAAACATTATAGAAAATTTCATAGATTATATACACTTCTTGATGCTTAATGGGCTGGTTTTTCCCAATCTTTTATTCTTTTAATTTTTCCCTTGGTTTTTTTAGATGATGGTAATTTTTTTGATGTTGATGGTTTATCAAATGATGTTTGATATTTAACTTTATGAATTTCACAATATTTATCAACTTTCTTTTGTTGTTTTGGTGACATTGGTTTGGTGTGATCAAAAAATATTCCTGAATAATTATCATCTGTATGGATTCTTAACCATCCTTTATTCTCTAATTCAGTAACTGGGGTTTTAGTATCATAATCAAGATTGAAACAAATTTGTATAGCCAATTTATCATGGTCTGCAAATCTACTAATAAAATAACCACCACCTCTATTTAACCAACCATATTCTGTTTTCATTGTAGAATCAGTGGTCAATTTTACCTTTTTCATTTTTTCTTTATGTGGAGGGTTTCTTATTCTATCTATTGTTGCAAAATGACCATCCCAAATTTCTTGTTTATTTTTGGTGCCATATATGTGATAATCTTGACAATAAACATCATATAATTCTCTATCTTCCCAAACTTCTTCCGGGAATTGAGTACCTGCAATTGTTTTATCATAAAGACCTCGAAATGTCCCAGATTTAAGAATTACCCAATCTTCTTCCTGTCTTTTTTTAATCGCAGAAAAATCAACCTCTCTTAAAGTGGTTGCCATCCAAAATGGGATTCTGTCTTCATCTTCTAACTGTTTTCTGACTTCAATAGGTATTTCTAACCATCTATTGAGAGAATCATCTAATTTGTCTGTATCTTTATATGTTTTATGATAATTATTTCAGAGATAGATAATATTTAGACCTTCTTTAAAATCTGAATAATAGTTATATTTTGAGAATTTTCTAATCATATTCTATATATTAAAATATATATTAAAATATCAAAACATTTTTCTTATATTTTTTTAATAATTCATATAAATTGATTCATAAATTATTGAATCATTTGTATTTCCGATTACTCTTCTAAATGAGGAATTACCTGATTTTAGAAATTTGTGTGTTTTATATTTTGGAGGATTATGTTTAATTAAATTATCATTTATTTTACCATTATAACTTAATAACCATTTACAATTTAATTTATTTAACCAAGTAATAAATTCTAAATTATTAAAATTTGAAAAATACATAGAATTAATATTTTCATATGGTGGATCTAAATAACAAAAATCTTTATATAAAATATCTTTATAATCAGATATATAAAAATTTACATTTTTTTTATTAAATAATTCATACCATTTTAATATTATTTTCTTTACTTTATTTGGAGACATTGCTGGTCTTGAAAAATGACAAGAATTATTAAAATCACCATTTTTATTATATCTTGGCATTCCATTTGTTGTACTTCTCATAATAAAATAAAAATCTGATGGATTTCTATTTTCATTATATTCTTTTCTAATTTTATAAAAATATTCTTTTCTATAATTAATATCTTTTGAATTAAATAATTTATGATGAATTGAATAATCTGATATTAATTTATTTGGATTATTTTTCATTAAGTTATATATATTGATTAAATCAGAGTTTATATCAGAAATATAATAATTTTCAATATTAGAAGAATTTTCTAATAATTTAAGAAATATTGAACCACCTCCAATAAATGGTTCATAATAATTTTTAATATTTGGTATATATTTTATTATTTCATCTGATTGTGAAGTTTTAGAACCAGACCATTTCATTAATTTACTCATTTTATTTATATTAGAAATATATGTTTTTGTTTATAATATAATTTAAATTTTGTATTATTTTGAAATTTTTGTTATTATATTAATTATAATTAAAATAAATTGTTATTTACAAAAAACAAAATTATGGAATTAATATTTAGAACAAATAATATTTATTAAAACTCAGGAAAAAATGAAAACTGGGAAATATCGTGTTTTATATACATGTAAAAAAGAATTTAAAATGATGTATTTTAAAGATATGCTGGATATTTATATTTTTAAAGATTATAAAATTTATAAATATTAAATATATTATTAATATTTAGAAATAAAATCTGAACAAACACCCCAACAATTATTCAATTGTTCTTTTGAATAATTAACTGTCTCTGGAACAACTGCAATTGATAATGATGTTAATTGTTGTCCGGGATAAGTCCATATTAAATTATTTGATGTTAATGTAATTAAATCTGATTGATGAAAAAAACATTTTACATCATAATGTATTAATTCATACATTGCATCAATATTTTTAGCATGAATCCAAAAAGTATCATTTTTTAAAAATTCTAATGTAGTTTCATTTTCCCAATAACCATGACCTAACCACCATTTTTCATTTTTATACCAAACATCTATTTCAACATCATATCCAGCTTCTACAGCTTCTAAAATATATTCTTCTGTATTTTCTCTATTTAAAATTTTTCCATTTAAATTTCCTCTATGTGATATTAATTTCATATATATTTATATAACTATATTAATTTTTTGTTTTTAAAATTTTATATATAATGAAAAATAATATATTATATGAAAATTATGAAAAATATGAAAAATATGAAAACATTTGAAAATTATATAAAAGAGGATTATAAAGAAAATATTAATCCAGATAAATATATTGGAACAGAAGGAAATGTTGATTATAAACCAACATCGATTGATATTAAAAAAGCTATAAAATTTGTTAAAAATTCAAAATTATTTATTGATGAAAATGCAATCAAAGTTGCAAAAATTTTACAAAATCCAAAAGCAGAAGATATTTTTATTGAATTATCTCCAGGTTCTAAATCTGTTGAACAATTAATTAATGATGTTGTTGATAATTTATTTGAAAATTATAATAAAAATGAATCAAATAAAAATGAATCAAATAAATATGATAAATATTATGTTGGAACCAAACAAAAAAATCCAGATACAGGTAAATATGTAACTAATATTTACATTGGAAATATAAAATATAGATGGAATGATGAATATAAAACATATAATTCTATTGATAGAAATAATTTATTAACTAAAAAGAATTTAAAACATATTGATTGGGAAAAATCAAAATAATAAATGAAAATAATAATAAATTATGAAAAATATGAAATAATTTGAAGAGTTTATATTTTTTGGATCAGCAAATTTTGTTCCTGGATGTAAAAAATAAATTTTTTGATTAATATTTATTTTATAAATATTTATCATCTTTGACACAAGGGATTTTCACTACACAAGTAATAACATCAGTTAAACAAGTAAAATCCGTATATTCACCAGGTTTTATAATTATTATATCATTATCTTGCCAAATTGAACCATTCATATCAACAAATCCTGATATAATTAATGTATATTCAGTTGCAATTTTATGAACATGTGATTCTTCATAATCACCTTTTTTATATCTTTTAACAGCTATTTCAAAATCATCTGTTTGAAATAAACTTGGTTCAAATTTTCCAATAAACCAACCTTTAAAAAAATTATTTAAATTATTTCTTTTCATATTTATTTATATCAATTTTTTTTAAGTTAGTTTTTTATAATATAATTAATTATTTTTTAATTAATGTAATAATATTCCCATCATATGTATTCCCATTTGAATTAATATAATGTTCTATTATTTCTAAATCACAATATTTAAACATTTCATAAACTGT
>Ga0222628_1000267_pt1 | contig 24524 bp, 43 predicted proteins | sample AntAcemetageno95_FD_179860 | JGI IMG/M metagenome (GOLD analysis project Ga0222628, IMG submission 179860) | Saline water microbial communities from Ace Lake, Antarctica - #95 | ecosystem: Environmental > Aquatic > Non-marine Saline and Alkaline > Saline | place: Antarctica: Ace Lake | collected...
CGGATGATAATGCGGCAATAAATATTGCCGCAAAAGCCTCAATCAATAGGCTTAATGTAGCAAAGATTGACCACCAGGTCAATCTCTAGTTACAAACCTCGTCATCTTTAGTGGCGAGGTAGTTGATTGAACTTACTCCAACTACAATCTTGAATCGCTTGTGCTAACTTATGGTTCTTAATCATGTTTTCCACACTTAAATCTTCTAAGCATATAGTTTGGTTTTCGCTAATTAGTTTAGTAGATAATTTGTGAAGAAAATCGTTTCTCTTGTTTGCTATTCTCTCATGGATAATGGCTACTCTTAAATTTGCCTTCTTTCTATTATTACTTCCTTTAACTTTCTTTGAAGCTTGTTTTTGTAATTTCTTTAACCTTCTCAAATCATTTTTCAAAAACTTAGGATTGTCAAATTTCTCTCCGTCTGAAGTAATAGCAAATTCTTTAATTCCTAAATCAACTCCAACTGAAGTCTCTTCTTTGATTTTACTCTTCTTTGGCTCTTTTACGCCTGTGTCAACTAAAATACTTATGAAATATTTATTAGTTGGAGTTCTGCTAATTGTTGCTGATTTAATTTCTCCATCTGGAACTCTATCCAAAGCAAACCTGATATTTTTAATCTTTGGAACTGAAACTTTTCTATTTCCCCAATCTACTTTGACATTTTGAGGAATATTAAAAGATTGTTTGCTGCGATGTCTTGATTTGAATTTAGGAAAGCCTTTCTTGTCTCTGAAAAATTTAGTGAAAGCTTCATCCATATTCTTTAAAGACATTTGAAGAGACTGAGAATTAGTTTCTTTCAGCCAATTAGTTTCTTCATTCTTTTTTAACCGAGGAAGATCTTTGCTTATGTCGAACCTAGATAATCTAGTTTTATCTTTTTTGTATGCTTCAACTTTCTTGTTTAGAGCATAGTTATATATCCATCTACAAGAACCAATGTGCTTATTGATTAACACTGCTTGTTCTTGATTTGGGTATATTCGATATTTAAATGCTTTATATATAGTTTCCATATTCTTATATTTCAAAGAACATGGAAAAACCCATTTATTATTTTAACATTTTTTTTAAAAAAGTTAAAATTTAGCTGTTCGCATTCATCCCATAGGCTAAAGACCTATGGGTTTTCTGCTAACGTTACATGAATAAATTTTCAAAGAGGTAACTTGATTTCATTTTATTTACTGTATGGTCAATATTTAGTTACAAACCTCGTCATCTTTAATGGCGAGGTAGTTGATAAGCTATAGAGACTCATCATTAAAATACTGGAGTGCTCCTCTATTTATGCGCTTTTTCTTATTCCATGAAATAATTGCATCAATCCAATTCCCTTCGGCCCCCTGTGCCCCACAGTTTGAACATTGAACTATTACCATGATATCTTTCGGAATCTTCTTCCCTACTTCCCAAGACTCTTCGCCAGCAGGGATTAGACCAACAAAATGACAATCGCATTCACATTGATCTAAACATTGCGCAAATCTATAATCTATTAAATTAATAATATCCTCCTAACTGTGAAAGAATTACTATACCTGACGATTTAACTATTTTGTAAATATTTTAATTTTTGAGCTATTTTAGAAAGTTTATTCGCCAATTCATAATTCCCCTTGACATATTCTGCTTCTTCAATATCAACAATGTCCTGCTCAATATGAAATATAACATTATCCGCTTCATCGCTAATTTTAATTGCTAATATTTCTTGACTCGATGGACATTCGTCCGTTATATTACTCATAATTATCCTCCTAAAAATTTGATGGCTGGCTATACAGCCGATAAACGCACCATTCAACAGTCGTCACTGTGTGATACCTGTAAAACATTCAGGTCGGCATTTGGGCTTAATTACTCAGAGGCCTCCGGTGCAATTCAATTTTAACTTCTTAAAGTTTCCCAGACTTGATCTGAAACAGCTTTATCCCAATAACTTAAAGTAGATGAATCTATTTTCCTTTTTCCAGCAACTTCAGAAACTAAAGAATAAAAATCTTCAGCTTCTTTTTCTAAACCAAGAAGTCTCAAACTACGAATAATTCTAGTTATCCGCAAAAGATTATGATCATAATTATTGCACCAAGATTTATGAACAAGATCGCAATCATAATCTCCTATTGCATAAAACTTCTTGAATCTGTCTATAATAAAATGAATATTTCTAATTGCATCGTCGTCGTTCTTAATTTCTTCAACAATCTCTGAAGTTAAAACCGACGCAGAAACAGAAAAAGCAGATCTCTCATGCAACGGGAAAATTAATTGGATAAAATCGTGTACCCGCTCTAATTGGTTATCAGTCATATTTATGATATCTGATATATTTCTGTTTTTATAATCGGCCTCAGAGCCATTTAAGAAATTAACAATATTCATTTATTTATCCTTTTTAAATTGGTCCAGGATTAACATGTCAAGTACATTCAAGAAAGTTTAAAATAATTTAAAAAAGGAGATAGTGGAGATAGGAATGTTCGTTTTCCTCCCATAGGCTAAAGACCTATGGGTTTCCACTCACAATTAATCAATGAAAACCGTCTCCGATGTCACCCAATCATTATCTTGTACTTTAACTGTGGTAGTATCCTTTGGGACAACGGTTAAAACAATACTCTTAGCATTAATCGAACCTCCCCATATCGAAGAATACACATCGGTATCAGTAGAAACTAGCTCAGATCCGTTCCATCGCCAATGAACTGGATAGTTCTTATTCACATTCGCATCCCATTCAATACCAGGCTTTAACGTCATAACCAAAGCTCTACGACCAATATAATCTTTCTCAATATCTAGATTAGGACGAACCTTGATTAATTTCTCCCACATATCAGTATCTTCTTCCCGCAAATGAATAAGAAACTTTGGCACTTCTTTTTTTTGATAATTAAGGATTTCACCTCCCATTAAAGACTGTGGATGAAAATCAATCAATTTTATAACGTTTTCCAGTGTCCAATGATTAATTGGGATAAAACGACAACCAGAATAAAAAAAACTAGAATGTGCTACAAAAGGCACTGATTTACACATATTTATATGAGAATATGGTAAGTAAATATAATCACCAATGATAATCAACTTAGTAGGAATCAAATTAATATGTTGCACATCGAAATACTTTTCTTTATTGATCTTGATCCAACTGCTATACTTTCTTGAACGAGGAGTTGGACCTTCCGATCTGTATTTCTCACCATATGGGCAATTTTCAACAAAAGCAAAACTAGACATTACGCACTGATCATGCAAAAAAGCATTGCAGTTTTTCAATCTACATTTAATGACATTGCAATTTGCTCTTACATTCTTAGGGTGCTTAAATATGCTACCGGCTGGGTCAAATATACTGACAGATATTGTCCGGCTAGGGACTGTTTCAGCACTTACTATAGTCATCTTTTATCTCCTTTTATTAAAATGGTAGGAGCGGTTGGATTTGAACCAACGACCCGTACTTTATAAGAGTACTGCTTCATAACCCCTGAGCTACGCTCCTGTATCAAGGATTAGTACTCTGATTCATGCTAATTAAAACATGGACGGATCTCCTATGGGGCGGAGTTATACTCCGAAAAAAATTAATACCAATCAGAACGAGTCTTAACTGTGAGACAAAGACCGTCAATGCGCACTCCATTATCCCTGGTAAACATCATGCAGTTTAAGAAAGTTCTGGGGTGAAGACCAAGGCTATCGAACAAATTTATCAAAGCGTCTTCATTGTCCTCATCAGTTCTGGCTTCCTGCAATGATTTTACACAAGAAGCAATATAGGAGGCATCATTTTTAATTAGTTCTTCTCTAGTCATTATTTATCCTTTATCCTTTATTTTAAGTTATACAATTAAACATCAATACCACTTTTCTCAGCAATAGTACCAGCATAGCCACCATGGCTACATTCATCAATTTATAGGCCACATCTTCAACAACAGAGGAAAAAAGCTTCTCTAGCAGGCACCCATTTATATTATTCTGTTTCAATTCTAATAATCTCTGGTTTGTTCTTTACTACGTCAATCACTGCTACTACAACATCTTGATTAAGTTGTTCAGGAGTGATCCGATTGTTGAGCCATATCTATTATTTATCTCCATTATAATATTCAACAGCAGGTCCATCTTCTCTATGATGTAAAACATTTAAAAACCAATATCTACTTCCATTACCATCAACTTTAACTTTATACTCAATCATCTTTATCTATATCCTTAATTTAAAGATTTCTTCAATTCATTAAACGACTCTTCTGAAATTTGAATTTCTTGACCGTCAATAGTAACAGTGTGCTTCTTGGTTCTGTTAAAAAATTCTTCCTCAGTTAAATCTTCTCCATTAAAATACCATTCTTTATATCCATCACTAAACTCACAAGCAGGACCATCTTCTCTATGAAGTTCTCCATTTAAATACCAAAATCTATCTCCATTAGCATAAACTGTAACTGTATATTCAATCATTTATCTATATCCTTAATTTAAAGATTTCTTCAATTCATTAAACGACTCTTCTGAAACTAAAATCTCTTTCCCATCAATGATAATAACATGCTTCTGAGTCCTCTGAAGAAATTTTTCCTCAGTAAACTCTTCTCCATTCAAATACCAAAATTTATCTCCATTAGCACATTCGATAGCAGGTCCATCTTCTCGATGACGTTTACCATTCTTATACCAAACTTTACTACCATCACTATACTCACAAGCAGGACCATCTTCTCGATGACGTTTACCATTCTTATACCAAACTTTACTACCATCACTATACTCACAAGCAGGACCATCTTCTCGATGACGGGTTCCATTCAAAAACCAATCTTTATATCCATTACTATATTCACAAGCAGGTCCATCTTCTCTATGAAGTTCTCCATTTAAATACCAAAATCTATCTCCATTAGCATAAACTGTAACTGTATATTCAATCATTTATCTATATCCTTAATTTAAAGATTTCTTCAATTCATTAAACGACTCTTCTGAAACTAAAATCTCTTTCCCATCAATGATAATAACATGCTTCTGAGTCCTCTGAAGAAATTTTTCCTCAGTTAAATCTTCTCCATTCAAATACCAATCTTTGCTCCCATTATGATATTCAATAGCAGGTCCATCTTCTCTATTAAGTTTACCATTCAAATACCATTCTTTATTTCCATTAGTACATTCAACAGCAGGGCCATCTTCTCTATGACGGACTCCATTCAAAAACCATTCTTTATATCCATTACTATATTCACAAGCAGGTCCATCTTCTCTATGAAGTTCTCCATTTAAATACCAAAATCTATCTCCATTAGCATAAACTGTAACTGTATATTCAATCATTTATCTATATCCTTAATTTAAAGATTTCTTCAATTCATTAAACGACTCTTCTGAAACTAAAATCTCTTTCCCATCAATGATAATAACATGCTTCTGAGTCCTCTGAAGAAATTTTTCCTCAGTTAAATCTTCTCCATTCAAATACCAAAATTTATCTCCATTAGCACATTCGATAGCAGGTCCATCTTCTCGATGACGTTTACCATTCTTATACCAATATTTATTTCCATCAGCATTTTCCATAGCAGGTCCATCTTCTCGATGACGTTCTCCATTCTTATACCAAAATTTATCTCCATTACTATATTCACAAGCAGGTCCATCTTCTCTATGATATTTCCCATTCAAAAACCATTCTTTGCTCCCATTATGATATTCAACAGCAGGGCCATCTTCTCGATGTTCTTTCCCATTCAAATACCATTCTTTAGTTCCATTAGCATACTCGCAAGCAGGTCCATCTTCTCGATGAAGTTTGTCATTTAAATACCAATATATATCTCCATTATCATGAACTTTAACTGTATACTCAATCATTTTATTCTCCTTATTTCAAAGATTTTTGCAACTCTTTATAGGACTCTTCTGAAACTAAAATATCTTTCCCATCAATGATAATAACATGCTTCTAAGTCCTCTGAAGAAATTTTTCCTCAGTAAACTCTTCACCATTCAAATACCAAGCCTTATATCCATTAGCACATTCGATAGCAGGTCCATCTTCTCGATGAAGTAAACTATTCTTATACCATTCTTTGCTCCCATTATGATATTCAACAGCAGGTCCATCTTCCCTATGACATTTTCCATTAAAATACCATTCTTTACTTCCTTCACCATATTCACAAGCAGGACCATCTTCTCTATGAAGTTTCCCATTAAAATACCAAGATTTAGTTCCATCACTCTCTTCGACAGCAGGCCCATCTTCTCGATGACGGACTCCATTCAAAAACCAATATATATCTCCATTAGCATAAGCTTTAACTGTATATTCAATCATTTCAAGTCTCCTTATCTTTAATATTTGTCTCTAAGAAAATCTCGAATATATCTCAGGAGTGCTAATTTAAAGACTTCTTCAATTCATTAAATGACTCTGCTGAAATTTGAATTTCCTGACCGTCAATGATAATTGTATGTTTCTTGGTTTTGTTAAGAAATTCTTCCTCAGTTAATTCTTCTCCATTAAAATACCATTCTTTACTTCCATCTACATCCTCACAAGCAGGACCATCTTCCCTGTGAAGTTTCCCATTCAAATACCAAAACTTAGTTCCATCTACATACTCACAAGCAGGTCCATCTTCTCTATGAAGTCTTCCATTCTTATACCAAACTTTACCTCCATGACTATATTCACAAGCAGGTCCGTCTTCTCTATGAAGTTTGTCATTCATAAACCATCCTCTACTACCATTTTCAAGAACTTTAACTGTGTACTCAATCATCTTATTCTCCTCATTTCAAAGACTTCTTCAATTCATTAAATGACTCTTCTGAAATTGAAATTTTCTGACCATCAATGGTAATTGTATGTTTCCGAGTCCTCTGAAGAAATTCTTCCTCAGTTAATCCTTTCCCATTCAAATACCAAACTTTAGTTCCATTAGTACATTCCATAGCAGGGCCATCTTCACGATGAAGTTTTCCATTTAAATACCAATATTTAGTTCCATTACTATGTTCCATAGCAGGCCCGTCTTCCCTGTGACGTTTCCCATTTAAAAACCAATATCTACTTCCATCGGCATATTCAACAGCAGGTCCATCTTCGCGATGAAACTCACCATCAACATACCATTCTTTAGTTCCATTAGCACATTCGACAGCAGGTCCATCTTCCCGATGACGTTCTCCATTCAAATACCAATGCTTATCTCCACTAATATATTCAACAGCAGGTCCATCTTCTCGATGTTCTTTCCCATTCAAATACCAATATTTATTTCCATTATCACAAACTGTAACTGTATACTCAATCATTTTATTCTCCTTATCTTTAATATTTGTCTCTAAGAAAATCTCGAATATATCTCAGGAGTGCTAATTCAAAGATTTCTTCAATTCATTAAACGACTCTGCTGAAATTGAAATTTCCTGACCGTCAATGATAATTGTATGTTTCTGAGTCATTTGAAGAAATTCTTCTTCAGTTAGATACTTTCCATTTATATACCATTCTTTATATCCACTATCCCATTCAATAGCAGGTCCATCTTCACGATGAAGTTTACCATTCTTATACCATTCTTTGCTTCCACTAGCATATTCAACAGCAGGTCCATCTTCTCTATGAAGTTCGCCATCAACATACCAAAATTTACTCCCATCACTATATTCAACAGCAGGACCATTTTCTCGATGACGTTCTCCATTAAAATACCAAATTTTATTTCCATTAGTAGATTCGACAGCAGGTCCATCTTCTCGATGACATTTCCCATTAATCCACCAAACTTTACCTCCATGACTATATTCAACAGCAGGACCATCTTCCCTGTGACGTTCCCCATTCAAATACCAATGTTTAGTTCCAGAAACATATTCAACAGCAGGTCCATCTTCTCGATGAAGTTTTCCATTAAAATACCAATATTTAGTTCCATCGACATCAACTTCAACTGTATATTCAATCATCTTATTCTCCTTATCTTGTTATTTGTCTCTAAGGTAATCTCGAATATATCTCAGGAGTGCTAATTTAAAGACTTCTTCAATTCATTAAATGACTCTTCTGAAACAGCAATCTCTTTTCCGTCAATGATAATTGTATGTTTCTTGGTTTTGTTAAGAAATTCTTCCTCAGTAAACTCTCCTCCATTCAAATACCATTCTTTATATCCATTAGCACATTCGATAGCAGGTCCATCTTCTCGATGACGTTTACCATTCTTATACCAATATTTATTTCCATTATGATATTCACAAGCAGGTCCATCTTCCCGATGACGTTCCCCATTCAAATACCAATGTTTAGTTCCAAAAACATATTCAACAGCAGGTCCATCTTCTCTATGACGGACTCCATTCAAAAACCAAAATCTATTTCCATTATCATGAACTTTAACTGTATATTCAATCATTTCAAGTCTCCTTAATTTAATATTTGTCTCTAAGATAATCTCGAATATATCTCAGGAGTGCTAATTCAAAGATTTCTTCAACTCTTTATAGGACTCTGCTGAAATCTTAATCTCCTGACCATCAATGATAATAACATGCTTCTGAGTCATTTGAAGAAATTCTTCCTCAGTTAAATCTTCCCCATTCAAATACCAAAATTTATTTCCACTAGCATATTCACAAGCAGGTCCATCTTCTCGATGAAATTTCCCATTTAGAAACCATTCTTTAGTTCCACTACTTCTTTCAATAGCAGGTCCGTCTTCTCGATGAAGTTTATTATTCAAATACCAATATTTACTTCCATTTACAATCTCAATAGCAGGTCCATCTTCTCTATGATATTTCCCATACTTTACTTCCATTAGCATACTCACAAGCAGGTCCATCTTCTCTATGAAGTTTCCCATTAATCCACCACTCTCTATCGCCATTATCATGAACTTTGTACTCAATCATCTTATTCCCCTTAATTCAAATATAGATTTCGTTATAGTAATAGTGCATCAATATGAAATACTGGAGTAAAACGAATATCAAAATTCTTAATCATACTTTGTAACAAATTCTGTCGTCTTCAGAATTCCTATAATTCACTAACTCACCATTCTCATCGTAATTCCACCATTCTTCAAAGTCTTCTTCACCAATGTTAATATGCTTCATCCAAAGCAAATTTCCATTAAAATCATGATCATAGTATTCTTCATGCCCATCAGAATTAATAAAACTAACTTCTTTCCCGTTGGAATCATAATCAATACGGTAATTATAACCTAAAGAATCTCTATAAAAAATTAACTTATTATCATTATTATATTTTTTCCAAAATTTGAAACCACCATCTACTCCTTCAATTTCACCGCAAATTTCTTGCATGTTATTTCCCTTATTTTATATAGTTAAACCGATTAGCATTCCAAAAAGAAAAGATAAAATAATAACAGTACAACCAAACAACATGGGAACAGAAATGTAAACCTTAGAATCTGCTAACTGTGAAGACAATTTCCAAACATACTCTTTTAAAAGAGGATCTTTAATTGATGCAAAATCTGCATAACCACGTTGTCTAGCATATTTATTAGCCTCAAGTAAAGACTGTTTATTGTCGAATTTATAAAACTTTTCCATTAAATCTACCCAATAATATTAATCTTTTCTAACTAATATCAGATGACTTAAAAATGTCATCTGAATCTTGAGTGGCAACAAGCATGACCCTATTAAAAACTTCAGTGTCTAAACCAGATTTTGCAGCTTCCATAAACTTCTTGGCAATATCATCGTCAGAAGTTCCATCATTAAGGATGCCATCAATGTGATCAATAAAATATCGACGAGCTTTAAGTGAGTTCTTGCACCCATACATCCATTTAACGCCCTTCTCACAACGCTTCTTCTCCAAATTAATCTGATATTCAATATCGTCACATTCATCCCTCAAAGCATCGCATAATTGTGATAGCTGTTCGTCAGTAAATCCATCCAACTCAGATAAACTCAACTCAGTGCCTTGACGATCACCAATCCCATAATCATCCCGAATACGTGAGAGCTTAATATATAGATCGTTTTCCATTATAATTCTCCTTATTTTTTATTAAATATTATCCTTAATATCGCCAACGACAATAATCTGTTGATCATTGACAGCAAAATACGTCTTACAACGATCCTCGAAGTCAGGAAGAGAAACAATCATGCGGAAAGGGATATGACAGTCACTGCCACTTTCAATGCGACCGCGAGCAATCTTACGAGCTTTCGCCCGAGAGAATGAAACGCTCTCAGTCTTGATATTGTAACCAGACCAACCAATGACAACGTTACCGTCGTTAGTCTTATGAGCTACAAAACAACCAGTCGGATTCCGATTCTCGTCACGTACATATTCAATAATTTCAGTAATTTCAGCCATTTCTTTTCTCCTTTTTTTAGAGATGTTATAGTTCTTATTAATCATCCTCTACAGACAGCTTATCAATAACCAATTAAGATATTCTGGAGTGAACTTGATATTTAATTAAAACAAGCTCAATTAGTGAGAAGATAAAGATTTCTTTAGTTCATTAAACGATTTTTCTGAAACTGAAATATCTTTCCCATCAATAATAATAACATGTTTCTGAGTCATTTGAAGAAATTCTTCCTCAGTTAATCTTTCCCCATTCAAATACCAATATTTATATCCATCACTAAACTCACAAGCAGGACCATCTTCGCGATGATATTTCCCATTCAAAAACCAATATTTATTTCCATTAGCATATTCACAAGCAGGTCCATCTTCTCGATGAAGTTCTCCATTCAAAAACCAATATCTATCTCCATCAGCATTTTCCATAGCAGGGCCATCTTCTCTATGAAGTTCCCCATTCAAAACCCAAAATCTATCTCCATTATCACAAACTGTAACTGTATACTCAATCATTTTGTCTCTCCTTATTTCAAAGATTTCTTTAGTTCATTAAACGATTTTTCTGAAACTGAAATCTCTTTCCCATCAATAATAATAACATGTTTCTTGGTTTTGTTAAGAAATTCTTCCTCAGTTAATCTTTCCCCATTCAAATACCAAACTTTAGTTCCATTAGTACATTCCATAGCAGGGCCATCTTCTCGATGACATTTTCCATTCAAATACCAAACTTTAGTTCCATTAGTACATTCCATAGCAGGGCCATCTTCTCGATGACATTTTCCATTTAAATACCAAACTTTACCTCCATTACTATATTCAACAGCAGGACCGTCTTCCCTGTGACGTCCCCCATTTAAATACCAAAATCTATCTCCATTAGTAAACTCACAAGCAGGACCATCTTCTCTATGACGTTCTCCATTAAAATACCATTCTTTATATCCACTAATAAATTCAATAGCAGGGCCATCTTCTCTATGACGGACTCCATTCTTATACCATTCTTTGCTCCCATTAGCATATTCAATAGCAGGTCCATCTTCTCGATGACGGGCTCCATTCAAAAACCAAAATCTATCTCCATTAGTAAACTCACAAGCAGGACCATCTTCTCTATGACGTTCTCCATTTAAATACCATTCTTTATCTCCATTAGTAAACTCACAAGCAGGACCATCTTCTCTATGACGTTCTCCATTCTTATACCATTCTTTGCTCCCATTAACATATTCAATAGCAGGTCCATCTTCTCGATGACGGGCTCCATTCAAAAACCAATATTTATTTCCACTATCATGAACTTTAACTGTATACTCAATCATCTTATTCCCCTTAATTTAATATTTGTCTCTAAGAAAATCTCGAATATATCTCAGGAGTGCTAATTTAAAGATTTCTTCAATTCTTTATAGGACTCTTCTGAAATTTGAATCTCCTGACCATCAATAATAATAACATGTTTCTGAGTCATTTGAAGAAATTCTTCCTCAGTAAACTCTTTCCCATTCAAATACCATTCTTTAGTTCCATTAGCATATTCAAAAGCAGGTCCATCTTCTCGATGACGTTTACCATCAACATACCATTCTTTGCTTCCACTAGCATATTCAACAGCAGGGCCATCTTCTCTATGACGGAATCCATTCTTATACCAAGATTTGCTTCCACTATTCAATTCAACAGCAGGACCATCTTCTCGATGAAGCTTATCATTCAAACACCATTCTTTATCTCCATTAGCATACTCGCAAGCAGGTCCATCTTCTCTATGAAATTTCCCATTAAAATACCATTCTCTATTACCATTACCATAAACTTTAACTGTATACTCAACCATTTCAAGTCTCCTTAATTTAAAGATTTCTTCAATTCATTAAATGACTCTTCTGAAACTGAAATTTTCTGACCATCAATGATAATAACATGCTTCTGAGTCATTTGAAGAAATTCTTCTTCGGTTAATCTTTTTCCATTCAAATACCATTCTTTATCTCCATCAGCATATTCACAAGCAGGTCCGTCTTCTCTATGACGGACTCCATTCAAATACCATTCTTTACTTCCATCAACCCATTCAATAGCAGGACCATCTTCCCTATGAAGCTTATTATTCAGATACCAATATTTACTTCCATTAGCATAAGCTGCAGCTGTATACTCAATCATCTTTATCTTTCCTTATTTCAAAGATTTTTGTAACTCTTTATAGGACTCTGATGAAATTTGAATCTCTTTCCCGTCAATAATAATAACATGCTTATTAGTTCTTTGAAGAAATTTTTTCTCAGTTAATTCTCCTCCATTCAAAAACCAATATTTATTTCCAGTATTCCATTCACAAGCAGGGCCATCTTCTCGATGACGTTCTCCATTCAACCACCATTCTTTATTTCCATTATTCAATTCAACAGCAGGTCCATCTTCTCTATGATATTTCCCATTCAAAAACCAAAATCTATCTCCACTACCATAAACTTTAACTGTGTATTCAATCATTTCAGGTCTTCTTATCTTTAATATTTGTCTCTAAGGGAATCCCGAATATATCTCAGGAGTGCTAATTTAAAGATTTTTGCAACTCTTTATAGGACTCTGATGAAATCTCAATTTCTTTCCCGTCAATAATGATAACATGCCTCTTGGTTTTCTTAAGAAATTCTTCCTCAGTTAATCCTTTCCCATTCAAAAACCATTCCTTACCACCATCACTATATTCACAAGCGGGTCCATCTTCTCGATGACGTTCTCCATCAACATACCATTCTTTAGTTCCATTACTCGATTCACAAGCAGGTCCATCTTCTCTATGACGGACTCCATTCTTATACCAATATTTATCTCCACTAATAAATTCAATAGCAGGTCCATTTTCTCTATGAAATTCTCCATTTAAATACCATACTTTACCTCCATCTACATATTCAACAGCAGGTCCATCTTCTCTATGACGGGCTCCATTAAAATACCAATATTTATCTCCACTAGCATATCCAGCAGCAGGACCATCTTCTCTATGAATTTCTCCATTAAAATACCAATATTTATCTCCATTAGCATATTCACAAGCAGGTCCATCTTCTCGATGAAGTTTTCCATTCAAAAACCATTCCTTACCACCATCACTATATTCACAAGCGGGTCCATCTTCTCGATGACGTTTTCCATTCAAATACCATTCTTTGCTCCCATCACTGAACTCACAAGCAGGACCATCTTCTCTATGAAGTTCTCCATTCAAATACCAATATTTATTTCCACCATCATAAACTTTAACTGTATACTCAATCATTTCAAGTCTCCTTATTTCAAAGATTTTTGTAACTCTTTATAGGACTCTGATGAAATCTCAATCTCTTTCCCGTCAATAATGATAACATGCCTCTTGGTTTTGTTAAGAAATTCTTCCTCAGTTAATCCTTTCCCATTCAAATACCATTCTCTATCACCATCGGCATATTCACAAGCGGGTCCATCTTCTCGATGAAGTTTTCCATTCAAATACCATTCTTTGCTCCCATCACTCTCTTCAAAAGCAGGTCCATCTTCTCTATGAAGTTCTCCATTCAAATACCAATATTTATCTCCACTAATAAATTCACAAGCAGGTCCATCTTCCCTATGAAATTTTCCATTCAAATACCACTCTTTATTTCCATTTTCAAGAACTTTAACTGTATACTCAATCATTTCAAGTCTCCTTATTTCAAAGATTTTTGTAACTCTTTATAGGACTCTGATGAAATCTCAATCTCTTTCCCGTCAATAATGATAACATGCCTCTTGGTTTTGTTAAGAAATTCTTCCTCAGTTAATCCTTTCCCATTCAAATACCATTCTTTGCTCCCATCACTATATTCAACAGCAGGGCCATCTTCTCGATGAAGTTTTCCATTAAAATACCAAATTTTATCTCCATTAGCATATTCAAAAGCAGGGCCATCTTCTCGATGACGGACTCCATTCATATACCAAATTTTATCTCCATTAGCATATTCAAAAGCAGGGCCATCTTCCCTATGAAATTTTCCATTCAAATACCAAAATCTATCTCCATTATCACAAACTGTAACTGTGTACTCAATCATTTCAAGTCTCCTTATTTCAAAGATTTTTGCAACTCATTATATGACTCTTCAGAAATCTTGATCTCCTTACCATCAATTATAATAGTATGCTTCTGAGTTCTCTTCATAAATTCTTTCTTAGTTAATTCTTTACCATTCAAATACCATTCTTTGTCACCAATACGATACTCAACAGCAGGCCCATCTTCTCGATGTTTCTTTCCATTCAAATACCAAGCCTTATATCCATTACTCTTTTCAACAGCAGGACCATCTTCACGATGAAGTCTGTCATTCAAATACCAAGCCTTATAACCATCACTCTTTTCAACAGCAGGTCCATCTTCCCTATGAAATTTTCCATTCAAATACCACTCTTTATTTCCATTTTCAAGAACTTTAACTGTATACTCAATCATTTCAAGTCTCCTTATTTCAAAGATTTTTGCAACTCTTTATAGGACTCTGATGAAATCTCAATCTCTTTCCCGTCAATAATGATAACATGCCTCTTGGTTTTGTTAAGAAATTCTTCCTCAGTTAATCCTTTCCCATTCAAATACCAATATTTATTTCCACTAATAAATTCAATAGCAGGACCATCTTCCCTGTGACGTTCCCCATTCAAATACCAATGTTTAGTTCCAGAAACATATTCAACAGCAGGTCCATCTTCTCGATGAAGTTCTCCATTCAAAAACCAAAATCTATCTCCATTATCACAAACTGTAACTGTGTACTCAATCATTTCAAGTCTCCTTATCTTTAATATTTGTCTCTAAGAAAATCTCGAATATATCTCAGGAGTGCTAATTTAAAGATTTCTTCAATTCATTAAACGACTCTTCTGAAATTTGAATTTCCTGACCATCAATGATAATTGTATGTTTCTGAGTCATTTGAAGAAATTCTTCCTCAGTTAATCTTTTCCCATTTACACACCACTTTTTTTCTCCATCAGCATTTTCCATAGCAGGACCATCTTCTCGATGAAATTTTCCATTCTTATACCATTCTCTATCTCCATTAACATATTCACAAGCAGGTCCATCTTCTCGATGTTCTTTCCCATTTAAAAACCAAAATTTACTTCCACTAGCATATTCAACCGCAGGTCCATCTTCTCTATGAAGTTCATCATTCAAATACCATTCTCTATCACCATTATAATATTCAACAGCAGGTCCATCTACTCTATGAAGTTTATCATCTAAATACCATTCTTTAGTTCCATCACACCATTCAACAGCAGGGCCATCTTCTCTATGACGTTCTCCATTCTTATACCAATATTTATATCCGTCACTCTCTTCAACAGCAGGTCCATCTTCTCGATGAAGTTTCCCATTCAAATACCATTCTCTATTACCATTACCATAAACTTTAACTGTATACTCAATCATTTCAAGTCCCCTTAATTTAAAGTCTCCTTAATTTAAAGATTTCTTCAATTCATTAAACGATTTTTCTGAAACTGAAATTTTCTGACCATCAATGATAATTGTATGTTTCTGAGTCATTTGAAGAAATTCTTCCTCAGTTAATCTTTTCCCATTTACACACCACTTTTTTTCTCCATTACTTGATTCAACAGCAGGTCCATCTTCTCTATGACGGGCTCCATTAAAATACCAATATTTATCTCCACTAGCATATTCACAAGCAGGTCCATCTTCTCGATGAAGTTTTCCATTCAAAAACCAATGTTTAGTTCCAGAAACATATTCAACAGCAGGTCCATCTTCTCTATGAAACTCACCATTCAAATACCAATGCTTATCTCCACTAATAAATTCAATAGCAGGTCCATCTTCCCTGTGAAGTTTCCCATTCAAAAACCAAAATCTATCTCCATTATCACAAACTGTAACTGTGTACTCAATCATTTCAAGTCTCCTTAATTTAATATTTGTCTCTAAAAAAAATCTCGAATATATCTCAGGAGTGCTAATTTAAAGATTTCTTCAATTCATTAAACGACTCTGCTGAAATTGAAATTTCCTGACCATCAATGATAATTGTATGTTTCTGAGTCATTTGAAGAAATTCTTCTTCAGTTAGATACTTTCCATTTATATACCATTCTATATTTCCATTAACATATTCACAAGCAGGTCCATCTTCCCTGTGAAGTTTTCCATTCTTATACCATTCTCTATCACCATCACTATATTCAACAGCAGGTCCATCTTCTCTATGAAGTTCATCATTCAAAAACCATTCTTTGCTCCCATTAGCCCACTCAACAGCAGGTCCATCTTCCCGATGACGTTCTCCATTCTTATACCATTCTCTATCTCCATTAACATATTCACAAGCAGGTCCATCTTCCCTGTGACCTTTCCCATTCAAAAACCAAAATCTATCTCCATTATCATGAACTTTAACTGTATACTTAATCATTTTATTCTCCTTAATTTAATATTTGTCTCTAAAAAAATCTCGAATATATCTCAGGAGTGCTAATTTAAAGATTTCTTCAATTCATTAAACGATTTTTCTGAAACTGAAATTTTCTGACCATCAATGATAATAACATGCTTCTGAGTCATTTGAAGAAATTCTTCCTCAGTTAAATCTTCCCCATTCAAATACCAAGCTTTATCTCCATCACTACATTCAATAGCAGGCCCATCTTCTCGATGATGTAAACCATTCATATACCAAGAATTATATCCATTAGTACATTCAACAGCAGGACCATCTTCTCGATGTAGTTTCCCATTCTTATACCATTTTCTATCTCCATTAGTACATTCTATAGCAGGTCCATCTTCTCTATGATATTTCCCATTTAAATACCATTCTTTGCTTCCACTAGCATATTCACAAGCAGGTCCATCTTCCCTATGAAGTTTTCCATTAAAATACCATTCTTTGCTTCCACTAGCATATTCACAAGCAGGGCCATCTTCTCTATGAAGCTTATCATTCAAATACCAAAATCTATCTCCATAAAAATAAACTTTAACTACATACTCAATCATTTTATTCTCCTTATTTCAAAGATTTTTGCAACTCTTTATAGGACTCTTCTGAAATCTTAATCTCCTGACCATCAATAATAACAACATGTTTCTGAGTCATTTGAAGAAATTCTTCCTCAGTAAACTCTTCTTCATTCAAATACCATTCTCTATCACCATCACTATATTCAACAGCAGGGCCATCTTCTCGATGAAGTTTTCCATTCAAAAACCATTCTTTATCTCCATTAGCATATTCAAAAGCAGGGCCATCTTCTCGATGACGGACTCCATTCATATACCAAAATCTATTTCCACCATCATAAACTTTAACTGTATATTCAATCATTTCAGGTCTCCTTATCTTTAATATTTGTCTCTAAGATAATCTCGAATATATCTCAGGAGTGCTAATTCAAAGATTTCTTTAATTCATTAAACGATTCTGATGAAATTTGAATCTCCTGACCATTAATGATAATTGTATGTTTCTTGGTTTTGTTAAGAAATTCTTCCTCAGTAAACTCTTTTCCATTCAAATACCATGCTTTATCACCATCGGCATATTCACAAGCAGGTCCATCTTCTCTATGAAGTTTTCCATTTACACACCACTTTTTTTCTCCATCAGTATACTCAATAGCAGGTCCATCTTCTCGATGAAGTTTTCCATTCTTATACCAATGTTTAGTTCCAGAGACATATTCAACAGCAGGTCCATCTTCTCTATGAAGCTCACCATTCTTATACCAATGTTTAGTTCCACCATCATAAACGTTAACTGTATACTCAATCATTTTATTCTCCTTATTTCAAAGATTTTTGCAACTCTTTATAGGACTCTTCTGAAATCTTAATCTCCTGACCATCAATAATAACAACATGTTTCTGAGTCATTTGAAGAAATTCTTCCTCAGTAAACTCTTCTTCATTCAAATACCATTCTCTATCACCATCACTATATTCAACAGCAGGGCCATCTTCTCGATGAAGTTTTCCATTCAAAAACCATTCTTTATCTCCATTAGCATATTCAAAAGCAGGGCCATCTTCTCGATGACGGACTCCATTCATATACCAAATTTTATCTCCATTAGCATATTCAAAAGCAGGGCCATCTTCTCTATGACGGACTCCATTAAAATACCATTCTTTATATCCACTAATAAATTCAATAGCAGGGCCATCTTCTCGATGAAGTTTTCCATTAAAATACCATTCTTTATATCCACTAATAAATTCAATAGCAGGGCCATCTTCTCTATGACGGACTCCATTCATATACCAATATCTACTTCCATCGGCATATTCACAAGCAGGTCCATCTTCTCTATGACGGACTCCATTAAAATACCAAGATTTAGTTCCATTATTATATTCACAAGCAGGGCCATCTTCTCTATGAAGTTCCCCATTTAAATACCAATATCTACTTCCATCGGCATAAACTTTAACTGTATACTCAATCATTTCAAGTCTCCTTATTTCAAAGATTTTTGTCTCTAAGAGAATCTCGAATATATCTAAGGAGTGCTAATTCAAAAAACGAATCTTTAGAAATCTTAATCTCTTTTCCGTCAATGATAATTGAATGTCTATGTTTATTAGTTCTATTAAGAAATTCTTCCTCAGATAATTTTTTCCCATTCAAATACCATTTCTTCCTTCCATCACTAAACTCACAAGCAGGCCCATCTTCTCGATGACGTTCTCCATTCAAAAACCATTCTTTATCTCCATCACACCATTCAACAGCAGTATCATCTTCTCGATGAAGCTTATCATTCAAATACCATAACTTATTTCCATTACTATATTCAATAGCAGGTCCATCTTCTCGATGACGGACTCCATTCATATACCAATATATATCTCCATTATCATAAACTTTAACTGTATATTCAATCATTTCTCTATCTCCTTATTCTAATTTATTAAAGGACTTTTTTCGGAATTGTTGAATTTCCCAACTTTAACAAAGTGAAAGCCGGGAAATTTGATTTCTCTTTATTTTAAGTCAATAATCTACCAATATTCCCAACAGATTTCCCGGAGTTCAACCCAGCATTTAAAGATAAACTGTTACCTTTCTTAAAACCATCATTATAACCATGACCACCAAAATTCTGATAATAATTGTAATGCCTGATATTAGGATAAGTTTTATTGTACATCTCTGCTAATAAAGGATCGCCACTCCATATCAAAGCCTCTGAACTAGAAACAGCAGAGTTAACACTCTCTCTGTCTTTTAATTGAACACGAAGCTTAGAATAATAACCAGATATCAACCCCTCAATAAAAGAAGTCTTTGAAGCTACCCCGCGTAACTTGCCATGCTCCTTACGCTTTTTAGTAGAATGCTCTTTCCATAATACCTCAGATTGATTCAGTAAACAAGAAAATATATAGTCCGCAATGTCTAAATTCTCTTTCGTTCCAAAAAATTCATAATAACGTCCCTCAGTACCACAATAACAAAGAATATTTTGAACAAAATAAAACTTAGATACTAAATCAGCTAAATCCCTTACATAATTAGGAACACGCTTCATTAAAGGACCAATCGGACGAAATAAATAATCGTCATTAATATTTGTATCTAAAAACTCAATGTTGTGCTTTAACATTAATTCCTCCGCTTTGCGTAAAGCATTGTTGGCTTCTGATTCAGAAGTAGAAGAAGTTAACGCCATGATCTTCTTTATCTTAACTACAATACGCTCACGTTCCAAAAATGAACTGCCGTCATTCAATAATTCTTTAATACTTGATGTACGACGAGGATCAATCTCTAAAAGAGCACACGCTTTCTTAAAAGACTCTCCATGAACTCGCATATCTCCCATATTCCAAAATACATCGACTATATAATGAGCTACCTCATGCTTTAATACATGAACTACAGAACCCCATTCAAAACTCTCAAATAAACGACGACTTAAACGAATCGTAGGATTACCTCCAAATTTATTTGTATATTCACCCCAATTATGATCAGTAATCTCAAAACAGGGAGTAGTTAACTTGATCCCTCTCTTCTTAAGAAAATACTCAATCTTACGCCACTCATCTATAAATCTACGTAACCAAGCATGATTGTTGTCTGATTTGTAAAAATCCATTGAATTTCTCCATATTATTATAACTTTAAGTTGCAAATTAGAACATTATCGTTGGAAAACAGGGGTGATAAAAATAACACTTATGACTTTTTTTAACATTTTTGCGTTTTTTAACGTTTAACCTCAAAACATAACTCTTTTTCCCGAGGATTTTAAGACTTTTTAAAGACCAATTTTGTGCCATAAGTCTATCTTATCACCAAAAAAATAATGCTGTACTCAATATTCCCTGGAGTGATGAAAAAATCAATGAATTAGCACCCCAGAAAATTAGACAAAAAAATTGAACACTATATGAAATCAAAACTAACGTTCAATTAAACGCTTATATATAACAAACTCTTCATAAATAAATAACATATTTAACTGAAGTGAAAATAAATAACTCGTAGGGAAAGAAATATAAAACCCTGAACTCAAATTTAACCCGTAAATGAAGCGTATAATTATAACACTACTAATATAATCGCAAAAAAAAAAATAACCAAATCTCAAAATAACTATAAGTGACTCACTTTGAATTGTGCTCATTAACAAAATTATTGAACTCAATTACCTTCAAACTTAAATAATTAATGTACTCTTTACCACTTAATAATAAATAAGTGTCTTCAATTTCTTCGTAATTACTCATGCAAAAATATAAATACATGTCAGGCTTGTAATTTAATAAAGGTAAACAACCAATTAAATAAGCACCAAATTTAGAGTCTAATTCATATAATAAAGGACTTAAAAAACTTATGCTAAATAAACATACCTCGTCAAGCTGATACCATTTTAAAGAATAAGATTTCTTCCTCGTTGAACAAGCAGTGTAAAAATCGCTGACTATTAACTCCAACATGTCACGATTGTTACTCGCTACATGCGTGAAAAAATCCTCCGCTAATGGATCGTAAATTAATGCTAATTTCTCCGTCTTGCAATTCTTGTAAATTAAATCCTTTACGTAATCCTTACCTGATTCAGGATTACTTAAATAATCATGCTTGATTATAAATATACTCTGATTCATCTAATGCTCCATGCTAAAATTAAATACACTGCATAATCAATAAAATAATACAATGTCTATAACTCTATTATACTATCATAGTTATATATTAATGCACAAACTTCTAATAATAATCCAGAACGATCTTGAACCTAAATAATAAAAAAAATTAACCAACTTGAACCTAACATCGGTCTACTACAATTATAAAACCATCACTGAAATATAATTTAAAACTTCCAGAAACTAAAGGCCACCGATACTCTCAATGTTTTTCAATGTTTTTCAATGTTTTTCTTATATTTTATATATTGTCAATGCACTCTTATATCCCCTATGTTTCTTTATCTTTTATTTCTCCCCCTATTCTCCCCTTTTCTCCCCACACGCTCACCTAAATCTTCATATATCTATTTAATAACTAATCATATATTGCCTAGCTTAAATCTTTTTTGCATATTCTCTCTTATAAAAAAAGGTCCAATCATTACCACTGCAAGGCAATGATTACTTTTTTTTAAGTAAGAAATGTGGAAGAATTTGCTTAAACTGTGAAGGGATTTGCTGGAACTATAAAACTGTGAGGGGATTTACTTAAACTATAAAACTGTGAAGGGATTTACTTAAACTATAAAACTGTGAGGGGATTTGCTGGGACTATGAAACTGTGAAGGGATTTAGTGATAGCATGAAACTATGAGGGGATTTGCTGGAACTATGGAACTGTGAAGGGATTTGCTGGAACTATGGAACTGTGAGGGGATTTACTTAAACTATGAAACAATTAAGTTATTCTTAGTATTATTTTGATTAAGTCCTTAAGTATCATTTTATTTCTTCATGTTTTTTTTACAATGTTTCTATATACATTATACTTGTATTGTCTTTTAAGGGGTCTCTGTGCGTATTTGTATTAATCCTTGAGTTCCTCTTTAGGATTGCGGTTATTATTTTTGAGGGATTGTTATTTACGTTTTATTTTTTTTGCGACTGGGGTTTATTTTTCAATTTTTATATTCCAGTGTTTACTGCTTGAATTTTTATAATGAATCATGTTATTATTTTCATCATATTCTTTCCATTCTTCAAAACGGTCTGGAGTTTTAGAATTGACATGGGTGTTTGTATCTGGATAATATTGAAAGACATTTTCAAGTTTTTTTTTTTGCATAAATGCAGTCCTTGTTGCCTCATTATTAATTTACCATTGAATGCATATATTTTTCCTACTTCATAATTAAGAGTTTCATATTTTTGATTATAAGATACTTTATATGTTTTTATTTACGTTTTATTTTTTTTGCGACTGGGGTTTATTTTTCAATTTTTATATTCCAGTGTTTACCGCTTGAATCTTTATAATGAATCATGTTATTATTTTTATCATATTCATTCCAATATTCAAAACCATCTGAAGTCTTATGATAAATAAGGTTATTATTTTGATCATATTCATACCATTCTTCAAAATTGCCTGAAGTTTTATAATAAATAAGGTTATTATTTTCATCATATTCATACCATTCTTCAAAATCGTTTGAAGTTTTATAATGAATCATGTTATTATTTTCATCATATTCTTTCCAATATTCAAAATTGCCTGAATTTTTATGATGAATCATGTTATTATTTTCATCATATTCTTTCCATTCTTCAAAATTATCTAAATTTTTATAATGAATCATGTTATTATTTTCATCATATTCTTTCCATTCTTCAAAATTATCTAAATTTTTAGAATGAATCATGTTATTATTTTGATCATATTCATTAACAGGGATAAATTTTTCATATTCATTTTTTGTTAGTATTCTGAGGATTTTAATTTTATCAGAGACCGATTTATCTTCTTCAGTTATAATTTTTCCTAGAGTTTCAATTTCAAAAACAACTAATTCTTTAGAATTGGGATAATATATAAAGACATTTTTAAGTTTTTTGCAGAAGTGGAATCCTTGTTGACATATTTTTAATTCACCATTGAAGGTATATGTTTTTCCTACTTCATAATTAAGACTAAGACATTTTCCATCATAAGATGCTTTATATGCTTTCATTTATATTATCCTTTTGTGCCTGGGATTTATTTTTCAATTTCTATTTTCCAAGAGATACCGTTTGAATTTTTATAATGAATCATGTTATTATTTTCATCATATTCTTTCCATTCTTCAAAATTGCCTGAATTTTTATAATAAATAAGGTTATTATTTTCATCATATTCTTTCCAATATTCATATCCATCTGAAGTCTTATGATGAATCATGTTATTATTTTCATCATATTCATTCCAATATTCAAAACCGTTTGAAGTTTTATAATGAATCACGTTATTATTTTGATCATATTCATTAACAGGGATAAATTTTTCATATTCATTTTTTGTTAAGATTCTAAGGATTTTAATTTTATTAGAGACCGATTTATCTTCTTCAGTTATAATTTTTCCTAGAGTTTCGATTTCAAAAACAATTAATTCTTTAGAATCAGAACCGGAATAATATGTAAAGACATCTTTAAGTTCTTTGCAGAAGTGAAATCCTTGTTGACACATTTTTAATTTACCATTGAAGGTATATGTTTTTCCTACTTCATAATTAAGAGTTTTACATTTTCCATCATAAGATGCTTTATATGCTTTCATTTATATTATCCTTTGTAACTGGGATTTATTTTTCAATTTCTATTTTCCAAGAGATACCGCTTGAATTTTTATAATGAATCATGTTATTATTTTCATCATATTCTTTCCATTCTTCAAAATTATTTGAATCTTTAGAATGAATAAGGTTATTATTTTCATCATATTCTTTCCAATATTCAACACCATTTGAATTTTTATAATGAATTACGTTATTATTTTCATCATATTCTGTCCAATATTCAACACCATTTGAATTTTTATAATGAATTACGTTATTATTTTGATCATATTCTGTCCAATATTCAACACCATTTGAATCTTTATAATAAATC
>Ga0222628_1000268_pt1 | contig 24477 bp, 50 predicted proteins | sample AntAcemetageno95_FD_179860 | JGI IMG/M metagenome (GOLD analysis project Ga0222628, IMG submission 179860) | Saline water microbial communities from Ace Lake, Antarctica - #95 | ecosystem: Environmental > Aquatic > Non-marine Saline and Alkaline > Saline | place: Antarctica: Ace Lake | collected...
GGAGTATTTTTATGAAAGCAGGATTAATGTTAGGTGTAAATCCTAATTCAAAAAGAGAAGATAACGATTTTTATGCTACAAATCCAAAAGCATTAAAGTTATTCTTACAATCATTGAAAAAAGATAATATTATTTTAAATAAACATATTTGGGAATGTGCTTGTGGAAAAGGACATTTGTCAGAAGAATTAAAAAAACAAAAATATAAAGTTTTTTCTTCTGATTTAATAAATAGGGGTTATGGAGATACACCATTAGATTTTACAAAAACAAATTTAAAACATTATGGGGATATATTAACAAATCCCCCTTTTAAATTAGCAGAAGAATTTATAGAAAAAGGTATGAGTTTAATAAACAAAGGAAATAAATTAATTTTATTTTTAAAAATACAATTTATTGAAGGTCAAAAGAGAAGAGAACTATTTAGAAAATATAATATTAAATTTATTTATGCTCATTCATCTAGGCAACAATGTTCTATGAATGCTGATTTTAAAAACCTAAAAGCAACAACACAATTTTACGCATGGTATATTTTTGAAAAAGGATATACTGGAGATACAATATTAAGATGGATTGATAGTAAAGAAATGGAGGACGGCATTCCTCCCACTAATCAAAATGTGTAAAACAAAACATTTATATATAAGTATTCACACTATAATTAATGGTGATAAACTATGAAAAAATGGATAAGTATAACACCCAAACCACTAAAAATGAAAGCGTTTCAATTAAGTGAAAGTATGGTGAGTAGTGGGGAATTAGATGAAGAAAAGAGAATTGAGGGGAGATTAATCGGAAATTATCCAATGTTTTTTATAAACACTTTATATGGTAAAGTTCGGGCAACACCAAGCGATTGGATTATTGAATCTCCTCAAGGAGACATATATCCTATGAATGAAGATGAATTTAATAAAATGTTTGATTATCAAATGAGGTATTTATAAAATGTATGAAGTTGTAGAATTTAGGTCTTGTAGTGGGTGTTGTGGCGATGAGAATTGTCAAGAAGATAAAGAAACTGTATTATTTCAACATAAAGATAAGCCTCAATGTATTCATTTTATGGAATTAAGAGCACACGAAAAAGGAACTAAAGATATGATAATAAAATCTGAAGATGAAGTTAGTTATAGATTTTATTGGAATCTTCGTGTTGGAACAGTAAATATGAGGGTACAAGAATGTTAAGCAAACAATATTTAGCAGGATTTATTGATGGAGAAGGTTATCTATCTGTTGTAACTCATTCAGATTCAAGAACTAAAAGAGGATTCACACTTCAACCAGTTATAGCAATAGGTAGTGTTGATAAGATTATACTTGATGAAATAAGCAAAGTGACAACAGGAAAATTTCAATCAAGAAAAAAACAAAAGAATAACAAGCAACTTTATGCTTTATATATTCAAGATTTAGAGGGGATAAGATTATGTCTTAAACAAATATTACCTTATTTGATTGTTAAAAAACAACAAGCAATACTGCTTAATGAATATGTTATACTAAGACTAAAGAATAAAAATAAAGGTTATTCTTATAGAGAATTAGAAATTGCTAAATTATTCAAAACTATAAATAAAAGAGGTGACAGTCAGAATGCCTAAATTAGTGGGTATCCTGCCTAAAAGATTATGAAAGAAGAACAATTTGAAAAGTTAGAACAGTTTTTTAAAGACAATGACCTTGAAATAATAAGCAATGAGCACTGTCATAAATGTGACAACACCCATGTTTCAACCCTTAGTTGGGATTGGTTATTTGATAGATTAGTTGATGAAAAAGCATTAAATGACATAGAGTTAAGGGTAAAGTAGAATGAAACAAAATTTAACATTAGAAGCAATAGCATTATATATAGCTGACGAGAGACAAAGACTAGAAAGAAAAGATTACTATGGAATTAGAGAAGTTATTAAAGACCAGTTAGACTTGAAAATAGGTTTTATTAAATCAGCATACTTGCTGAGAGCACTGAATAGTTCTTTTGATATTAAGCACAATTATAATCTTGGTTATCCTGCTAAGAAGATGGAAGCTTTACCGAGAGCAGAGTATGAGGGTTTGAAGATTTATACTATTGGGCGATTCTTAGGACGGAACGAGGGACTATGATGGAACAAGACAATCGTAAGGGTATATGGTTCAGTAACGATGAGCTGGAAGAATTTATGAAATTGCAAACTAGAGCAAACAAGTATCTGGACTTTTTGATAAAGATGAAACGGAGTGAATTAAAATGAAACAAAGCCACACATTAGACCAAATAGCCTTGCACGCAGCGGACGAGAGACAAAGAGTTGAACGTAAAGATTATTATGGTGTTAGGGAGAGTATACAAGACAGGTTAGACTTACAACAAGGAATAATCTTCTCAAGATATTTAAGGAGTAATTTTAATAAACAATTCGATATTAAACATAATTATAACTTAGGGTTTCCAAGTAAGAACTTAGAGAAGCTGCCAGAGGATGAGTATAATGGTTTAAAGATTTATACTATGTCTCGATGGTTGAGCTATAAGAGGTTGTTGAAATGAACTTCACACACGACATTAAAGAACTAGGAACATACGTGGACAGCCTACTAAAAGATATAGCGAAAGAAACCAAAACACCCTTAACACCATTAATGGTTGAATACATACAACTAAGCAGTGATTTAATGATGTACACCGAAGCAAACAAAGGCTTCCAACCATTAACAAACCAACAAGAAATAATTGTTTATGAAGCAGCGGCAGAAGCAATATTTGAGAAATACATAAAATGACACATAAACTAATAATATTCGAAAGAAAAGAAAGCATAGATGATATTATAACGCTCTACAATAACTCAGTATATAGAAAAAATGGTGATACGTGGAGTAATGGTAATGATACTTATAATTTAAAAGGGTACGTGCAACTAGCCATACCTTTTCCAGAATATAATAAAATCTACAAAGTGAAACCTTATGGATTATAAACAAAAAGTCTTTTATAAAGCAGACAAAGTAATACCCCACCTAAAAGAGTTCAAGAAAGAAGTGCTAGCAAGAAGTTATGATGTGCAATTAGAACAAAAATATAAGGACGGAATAAATCATAGAGAACCTACAAGTAAAAGCCTAGAATGGATATTGAATGAATGCCAAGAAGAAGATAATGTTATTATCACAGAAATACCTAAGAACTTTCCATCAGAAACTGACAAGTTTCAAGTAGTGTTCTTTAGCAACTGGTATTTTGCTTGGTGCGACATGCTGCCAGAAACCATTACCTACTTTGTTAATAAATATAAATTGGAGAAAAGATAAAATGAAAAAGAAATACGACTTAGAGTATCTACTTAGACCTCAGAAACTAGTAAAATCAAAACATGACCAGATGATAATGAACGTTGCATCAGCGACAGAAATAAGTCCCAACGTTCTAACAATGTACCAATCAGCATACTTTAAAATGGACAAAACCAAACAATTAGCGAGAGTAGAAGGAGACATAGACTTGTTACAAATGTTCTACCAGCACGAAAACCGCCCTGACATTATGCACTGGGACGAGATACCCTTCAATGATTCCAAACTATTAATTTGGGAGATGAAAAGCAACGACACGAGTAAAGGGTATAAAAAAGCAATGAGCCAACTAAAGAAAGAGAAACAGTTCATTAAAGACTATACTCATTATCAAGACATTGACTGTTTCTATTGTTTCGGAGTAGGGAGTAGTTATTCATGGAGATTTGAACAGGTGGACTAAAATGAACGAAAGATTTATGCACCATTATGACAAGTTAATCAAAGTGATTAAGAACATTATAGATGACGAAGAACTAACGAGTGAAGAGAAAGTAAGGATACTAGGAGTGATACTATAATGACATTAGAAAAAGTAACAAATAAAAATTGGAATAACATGTACAAAGAGGGGATGTTTAATCAGGCGGAAGACATTAAGGCTGCAACTATAGAATTTCAATCTATGATAGATAACTATAACGTTATGGTCAGTGTTTATCAGAAATATATATCTGATTCAAAGACTCACAGAATAATACATAAAGTAGATATGGCTAAGGGCATCTTGAGCTACTCACTAAATGGTAAGAGACAAGTAGGATTTGACTATAAGGGGAAACAGAAATGACTAAAATAGAACAAATGGAAGAGTACCATGATAAATTTGAAAACTATAGAAGAGAATTTTCTAATTCAGGATGGGACCATAACTTTAGCTTTAATATAGATATAAAGTTTTTAGAATTACAAAACCTTATGAGATTAGAGATTGTTAAAGAGAAGGAAAATGGTAAATAAAAAAACACTAGATTCAGGAAAGAGAGTAGATTACAAAAGCGGGATGGAAAGAGAACCACAAGAAGGAAAACCAAGATTCTCACTAGTATTCCCAAAAGACATACCCTATAAAGAACAAATGCTAACTAGACAAGCAGAGCTAATGGCTAGAGGAGCAATAAAGTATAGTGATAGGAACTGGGAGAAAGCAGACAGTGAAGAAGAACTAGAAAGAACTAAGGAGAGTGCTTGGAGACACTTCATGCAATGGTATTTTGGTGAGTGTGATGAAGACCACGCAGCAAGTCTACAATTCAACATTACAGCTGCTGAGAGATTAAAATATATAATAAAAGGTAAATAAAATGAGAACATTAGTGATAGGGGATACACACGGGAATTACCAAGCACTAAAACAATGTCTTGAAAGGAGTAAGTTCGACTACGAGGAGGACAAGTTAATACTATTAGGAGACTTAGTTGATGGTTACTCACAAACATATGAAGTAATAGAAGAGTTATTGAAAATAAAGAATTTAATATTTGTTAGGGGTAATCACGATGAGTGGTTTATGAACTTCATAAGTAGAGGGTTGTCACCCAATATTTGGATTCACCAAGGGGGAGCAAATACTTTAAAGTCTTACAACAAGAAGGTTGATACCCTTAAATTAGAATCTGGTAGTGTTGTAGATGACTGTAATGAGGATTTATCAGACACTATTATACCCGTTACTCATCAAGAACTATTCAATACATCAATATTGTTTTATGAGCAAGACGATATGTTGTTTGTTCATGGAGGGTTTGATGATAATAAACCAATGCACTTACAAAATAAAGGTGTTTTGTTATGGGATAGAGGATTAATTGATACCGCTAAGAGGAGACTAATTAAGGGTTATAAGGAAGTCTTTGTTGGGCACACAGCACTAACTCATAATGATTATAAGCCTGTTATTTTTAACAATCTTTATTGTTTGGACCAAGGAGCAGGTTGGGAAGGTAAACTCACTATAATGGACATACACACTAAAGAGTACTGGCAATCAAATAAATTTGGGGGACATGATAAATATGATAATAAAACAAGAGTATAAAGACAGAATAAACCATTTCCAATATGAGTTCAATGATGAATATAGAAGAATAGATGTTGATATACCTTTTTGTATATTACAGTTGGAAGAGATGATTGATACACTAAAAGACTTTGTTAAGGATAATCCTCCAAAGACTTGGTATGATTACCATGGTATAGCATTAATTAATAAAGAGGAAAAAGATGAAAAAACTAATTGAAATATTTAATTGGAAACATGAGGGTGAATACGACCAATACTTCTTTATAGTAGATGATGAAAAAACATTTATTAGATTAATGATGTACCACCTTAATAATGTGAGAATAAAAGAAGAGTACCCTTACGATGAATGTTTGAGTAACTACCAAGAACACAAACAAATAGAGCCTTACTTTTTATTAGGAGATATTCCTCATCTTAAAGAAACTTACTATATAGATTTTGGATATAGCACAGGGTTTACGCTAAATAAGAGAACATTAGATTATAAGAGTGAGGATATAAAATGACTAAAACAATAGAATTAAAAAGACTAAGTATAGACCTTAATAATGATTGGGAACAAATTGTAGGGAAATGGAATTGGGTGTCTTTTAACCTATTTAAAGTTTATCTAGAGAAAGAAAATCAATTTGGGATGTTTGAAATAGAACTATACATTTTAGGATTTGGAATAAGACTCTATTGGACTTACAACCAAGAAATGTTGAACAAGAAAGTAGAAGAATACAACAAAATAATTAAGGAAGATAAATCTGTACCCTTAAAAGAAGCTATGGAACTGTTGGAGGACAGATAGAAAATGGGAACTGAATGGGAAATAACTATAAAGAAAACAAAAAATGGTTATCACTTAGAAACTTATGACGGAGAAGACTTTGAATCATTCGTATACGAAATACAAGAGGATGAGAATGATACCAAAGAGGAACAGTTAGCATTAAGAAACGTATTCTATATGATGATGGATTATTTTGCTGTACACAACGATAAACATGCTAATAGTTCTCGTGGTCAATACTTGACCATAAATGTGGATGATTATTCTAAAGATATAGATGATAGACACAAACACGCTAACGAAGGTAAAGGTCAATTCATGGATATTAAGGTGAGTAATAGTGATTGAGGTAAGGTGTAGAGCAAAGAATGAGAAAGGTTTACAACCAATAGTATTTCAAAACCTTTTTAAAGTTGAATGTATGAAAGAAGGGACGATAGTAGAATTAAGGTTTATTAATGATTTTGCTTTGGCAGTGGTGATGAAATGAAAAAACTAGAAAATATGGAAGAATACTACGAAAAATTTGAAGGCTACAGAAGAGGGTTCTCAAGCTCAGGATGGGACCACAGTTTCAGCTTTGACATAGGCACTAAGTTTTTAGAGTTGTCAAACCTGATAAGGCTGGAAATAGAAAAAGAAAAACATAAGGGTGATTTAAAATGAGCAAAAGAAAATGTGTAATTGTAGACATAGACGGGGTACTAGCAAATAGTGAAGATGAAGTAAAAAAGCATATAAAGGATGATAAGGACTATTCAGCTTTTGAAAAATCTTATCCCAAACATAAAACTCACCAATGGGCTATAGACTTAGTAAAAATCTTCTACAAAACAATGGACATAATTATAGTAACAGGTAGAGCTGATAGAAATAGGACCAGACCAGACATAGAAGAATGGTTATATGACAATGAAATACCTTTTGATGGTATAATGATGAGAGAGGACAAAGATTATAGACCATCAAGCATTATTAAAAAAGAGTCTTTACTCATACTAAAAGAAGAGTATGATGTTTATATGGCTTTAGAGGACCATCCAGACGTTAATAAGATGTACGATGAAGAGGGTGTTATTTGTTTAATGCCAAACAATAGTGGGTACTTGAAAGATGACAAGACAACTGAAGTATAGTACAGGAGTAATATACAAGATACCAATCAATGAGAAAGAAATAAAAATCATTGATGGTAGAGAGTATGTTCCATTGGACGATTTACTATCACGATTAGTGGTTGAGAAAAAGTGGGCTAACGTTATGAAGGATAGTGTCAAACCAACCTTTGTAAGGAAAAAGGTTATAAAGAATAAGGGCATTAAAGTAATGGGGGAGAGAGCTATATGAGAGATAAGGATGAAGTAACTCCGATGCATTATAAATTGCTTAGTGGGTACAAGGATAGGCAATATAAAAATATTTTAACACTCAACAATATTAAGAGTAAGAAGGTTCACATCAATAAAGTTACTTTCCCAGGTGGTATAGTTCATAAAGAATATGACTTTTGGGGCTATAAGCTTGAAGCTGATGATAAGAATTATTTACTTAGTTGTGTTGATGAGAACATGAAAGAAGTAAAGGTTAAAGATTTATTACCTATTTATCCTGAGGATACTGAGACTTTAGCTGTTGAAGGAGTAGCTTATGAAGAAATCCATAAACCAGTACCAGCTAGGATTCCTGTTATTAAGAAGCATGAGTTTAGAGAATTAGTTGATAGACTTAACGAGAGTAAAACAAATAACCCGATTAATAAGTTGCTGTTAACAATCTTTACTTTAGTTCAACGTATGAAGCGTAACAATGGGATAATTTGTAGTCCACCTGCTATGGGTAAAGATAGTACTTTAGCTATCATTGATTATTTATTTGGTGGTTGTGGTGCTGTAAGTAATCCTAGTGTTGCTAAGTTAGAGTATTTGACTCACATGAAGTTGTTAGTTATCAATGAGGTTAGTAGTATTGGTAAAGCTCAATGGGGAGAGATACAATCGTTCCTATTGGACGTTGGTGATATGAAACTTAAAACTCAGAAGAGAACTAGAGGTTTTAGTGGTGTTGGAGAAATTATTAACCTTGAAGACTTAAGTATTGCACTTTACTTTAACGATATTACTGAGTATGGTGATATGAAGAAGTTCTTTGACTTTAAGGCTGATGGTAATGTTAAGGACCGATTCGTTCCTATTAGGTTATGGAGTAAGCATACTGAGAACTTTAACTTAATCACTAAGGTTAATATTAAGCGTTATGTCAATGACCATTATGACTATTATCGTGACATGGCTTGTACTTTCGCTTACTACGAGAAGCATTTGGATACTATGTTTCCTCCTGAGGATGATGTTAGGTTTAAGGATTTACCTGAACGTTGGGGTAATAGTTTGATGGTTTACTTCCAAGGATTGAAGGCTTATAGTAAGGATGAGGATGAGTATAATATGCTTAAGGATGCTGTATTTAGGGGTATGGATGATTATCAGGAGATGCTTAACTTCCCTAATAATTATGAGGTCTTGGCTGCTAAGATGCGATTGCCTAAGTATGTTTATGAGAATAATTGTAATGTTGATAATGCTATTAAGTTCTTGCGTACTATTAGTGAGGATAAGAATAAGCATGAGAAGTTACGTGATGTGGCTTCTAAGAAGATTAAGTACTTGAAGGCTTTGGTTAATGAACCTACTTTTAAGACTCGTAACTTGTTGTGTATGGTTTATGATGATAGTGCTTATTGTAAAGAGGTTGATGTATAATGGAGATGAAGAAGAATGAGTAAGGAAGAGAATAGTGGTGGAATAGGTTTAGGCGGGGTACTACTTACAGTATTTGTAGTTCTAAAGTTAGTTGGAGTTATTGATTGGTCTTGGTGGTGGGTACTATCACCAATATGGATATCTTTAGGTGTTGTTAGTGTAATTTTAATTATAGTTGCTTTGGCTATTGGTTTAGGTAAACTTAGAGGGGATTAGATGAGAAGTTTAGAAAGTAAAGAATTAAAGTTTGAAGAGAAAAAACATGTTTATACTGTTGGACAAAGAAAGTTTGATAGCGTAACAACCTTTATAAGCTCACTCTTTAAGCCATTTGATGCTAAGGGTATAGCTAGGATGTTAGCTAAGTTCCCAGTTAATAAAGCTGCTAAGCGTGGAGTACGCTATTGGTTAAAGGAGTGGAAGTTAGCTGCTAGTAATGGTACAGAGTGGCATGCTATGTTAGAAGACTATGTACAGGGTAAGGAAGTTCTTGAACCTAACGATAGGGTTAAGAATGGTATGAAGTATTTAAAGGATTATAACATTTATCCTAATGAAGATATGTTATTATACCCTGAAGTTAGGGTTTATGATGAGAAGTATGGTTTGGCTGGTAGTTGTGACTTACTAAGTATTAGTGGTGATAAATGTATACTGAGTGATTGGAAGTTTACAAAAAAGATTAGTACCAAAGGTTTCAAAGGAGAGACAGGAACATCATTAGTCTCTAAAGACTTAGAGGATAGTAAGGTTAATCGTTATGGTTTACAACTTATGATTTATGCTTATATTTTAAGGAAGAATTACGGTGTCTTGGTTGATGAGTTGCATATCGTTCATTTGTTGGATAAGCGTTATGTTGTTTATATTGTTGAGTACGATGAGGCTTTTGTTGAAAGAATATTAGGAGATAGAATATAATGGCAAGACATAGACTAGAATTAGTAAAACTAAAGAAAGACTGTCCAAAGTGTTTTCATAACAAAGCATTCACTAACTTGAAAACTTTGAGGACTTATTGCAGTAAATGTGGTAAGACACATGAGAGGAAGGTTGAAGATGAAGTTAAGAGTGATTAATGATACGTGTATGTGCTGTGGAACCAAAGAAGGTTTGACAATACACCACGCTATACCATCTAGAATGAAACCTTTAGAAAACATTGAGATTACTCTTTGTGGAGATTGTCACAAGCAACTACATAGAGATTATGACCAGACTGGTGTTGAACTTAAAATTCGTTCAATAAAGAATTTAGAATTAAATATCAAACAGTAAAAGGTTTTATAGATAATGCTTGTGCAAAAGAATTAAGAGAAGTGAAGACTAATAAACCGAAAAGTATTTAAATAAGTGATACTTACTAAGTATTATTAATACCTTTTAAGTATTGGTGATAAAATGGAAACAAAACACAAAATATTATTTCAGGATGCAAGAGAACTTAAACAAATAGATGACCATTCAGTAGATTTAATGATAACTTCTCCTCCATATCCTATGATTGCAATGTGGGATGAAATGTTTTCAGAACAAAATCCAAAAATAAAAGAAGCTCTAAATAATAAAGATGGTAAAACTGCTTTTGAATTAATGAATCAAGAATTAGATAAGGTATGGGATGAAGTTTATAGAGTTCTGAAACCTAATGGGATTGCTTGTATTAATATTGGAGATGCAACTAGAACAGTTAATGGAAATTTTAAATTATATCCAAATAGTTCAAGAATTATAAATCATTGTAGTAAGATAGGACTTTCATCACTACCTAAATTATTGTGGAGAAAAACTACAAATGCTCCAAATAAATTTATGGGTAGCGGGATGATGCCACCAGGAGCTTATGTTACTTTAGAGCACGAATATATTTTGATTTTTAGAAAAGGTGGAAAGAGAGAATTCAAAAAATCAGATGAAAAAAGTAATCGTCAAGAAAGTAGTTTTTTTTGGGAAGAAAGAAATATTTGGTTTAGTGATATTTGGGAAAAACTAAATGGAGTTCTACAAAAATTAAAAGATGAAAAGGTAAGAGATAGAAGTGCGGCTTATCCATTTGAACTTGCATACCGATTAATTAATATGTTCTCTGTAAAAGGAGATGTTGTTTTAGACCCATTTTTTGGCACTGGAACAACTATGTTAGCAGCAATGGCTAGTGCAAGAAATAGTTTAGGGGTAGAGATAGACCCAAATTTTAAAAATACAATTTTTGATAGAGTTAATGCAATTCAGGATTACTCAAATAACCTTATTCGTGAAAGAATAAAAAAACATTTGGAATTCGTAGAAAAAAGAGAAAATGAAAAAGGTTTGTTAAAATATACTAATGAACCCTATGGATTTAAAGTTATGACACGACAAGAGCTTGGACTTTTGTTTAATGAGTTATTAAATGTTGAAAATAATGGAGAAAATGAATTTAAAGTTCAATATTCTGAAACACCTCAGATAGATATCAGAAAAATTAAAACTAAACACTTTAAAAGATTAGAGGCTACCATGAGAGAGCTTCTAGGAGATGAATAGATTGAAAATAAAAACATTTGAAGGAAGAAACCCAGAAGAAATAGACCAACTAGTTAACGACTTTGAAGAAAAAGAAAACGTTAAAGCAACACAAACACACGTAGACCAAGACAAAGGAATATACACATACATAGTATTCTATGTACCATTAAAGAAAGGAGTAGTAAGTACAGTAAAACACACGATAGTAAAGGGGTAACTAAAATGGCTAAGATGAGCAAGGAATACAGGTTGAAACCTTTGCTGACACAGCTATATAAGTTACAAAAAGAAATAATGCTCTGTTATCGCCCAACAACAAAAAATAGTTGGGGAGACAGAGCTCTATACTTAAGTGAAGGATACAGCCCGTATAAAGAATACAACCATCGTAGTGTGTTAGATTGTGAAGTAATCATAGAGTATGATTATGAAGACCTTAAGCGTAACAAGAAATACATAGACATTATTGCACAAAGGCTATCAGAGGATGGTATCTCTTGGAGCAAATACTTCTCAGGTAACAAAAGCACCCACCTACACATATACATAGATGTTAAGAAAGCAAGCAACCTATCACTACTAAAGAATGCTTTCGTTAGAATCTACAGTAAAGACCTACCATTACCAGACATGAGACTCATAGGGAAACACTTAATTAGAGCAGAGTATGGAGTCCATGAGAAGACAGGTAAGAGGAAGACTTTGATTAGTAGAAGTAAACCTTTGTTAGAGGTTAGTGTTATTCCTGAGAAGGTTTGGACTAGATACACTGATATGATGGAGAGAGTTGTTAAGTGGAAAACAACCATGCAAGTTAAGGACTTGAGTGATAGTGAGGAAGTTAAGGTTATTCTTGACACTGTTAAATTTAGAGAGTTCCGTGATGGGAGAGAAAGAGCTTTATTCATGCTTATACATCTTTTAAAGCATAAGTATGAGACTAAAGGAGAGCTTACCAAGTACTTACAAGAGTGGTATCGCTATAGTAGTGGTACTAAATTGTCTGATGGAGAGATTAAGAGTAAGGTGAATTATCACTTTAATCGTGATTATAATATTGGACCAATGTACATAGCAACTTTTCTTGAAGAGCTTGGACACACCAAATATGGGAAGCCTTTATAAACTAAACGACATAGAAAGGGAAAGAGTTATAAGTAAAGAAAGCTATATAAAAGAATAGAGACCTATTAATATAGGGTATGGTAGCTGGTAATTTAGAAGGAAGGATAAACAAATTGACGAAGACATATATTTTTACAACTGCACAGTACGGAGCTGGTGTACACAAGAATTTTCAGAAGAACATTGACGTATATCTTAAGGACAATGAGGCTGATGCATTCGTTATACCAACCACTGGTAAAAGCATTACTGACGAAGAGATACTGGCTAAACAACTAAATAGTTACGATATTTTAACTAAAGATTTTACTGTCAATAAGAGTTTGAAGGTTAAAGACTTTGGTGCTAGACCACAACAAATCAATCCATTAACAGGCTTAGAACGATTCGCACAAGGAGATAAGAGTTATATAATCCCAGGTACCAAGCAAGTACTAAAGTATGTTGCTAATAGTTATGATGATATACCTAAGGCTATAATGACTACTGGTGCTATCACTAAACCAAACTATAACAATAATCATAGAGTTGGACGAATAGCAACTGCAGACCACACCTATGGATTTGTAGTAGTAGAGAAGACTAATGGTAAGTACTTTCATTTCAGACACGTTAGAGCTTTAAAGAATGGTAACTTCAGTGACTTAACAGGAATCTATAAAGATGGTAAGCACTATAAGAACCCACAAGTTAATTCCATAATCATTGGAGACTTGCATAGTGGAGAAACTAATAAAGAGCACAAGAAAGCAACCCTTGAACAAATAGAGTTATTTAAGCCCAAGAGTATCTTCTTACATGATACTTTTAATGGTAAGAGTATAAGTCACCACTACGACAAACACAATATTAGAAAGCATGAAGTATTTGAAGAGCAGGGTTTGAACCTTGAAGCTGAACTAAAAATGACTCTTCACGAGATTTATGATTATGCTAATGCTGTTGATAAGGGAGATGTTTATATTGTTGCAAGTAATCACGATGAACACTTATATCGTTATTTGGATGAAGGTCGCTTTGTAGGAGATAAAGGGAACGACCTTATGGGCAGTAAGTTATACACTGCTGTACTACAAGGTTACAATCCGTTAGAGTACGGGTTAAGTCTTATGGGAGACCTACCAAGTAACGTTCACTTCATAGAAAGAGATGCAGGACACAAAGTTTTAGGCTACGAGTTAGGTAATCACGGTGATGAGGGAGCTAATGGTGGTCGAGGAAGTCCAAGAAGTATAGAGAATGCTAACAGTAAGAGTGTTACAGGACATGGTCACAGTGCATTCATTATCAGAGACACTTACAGAGTAGGTACTAGTAGTGAATTAAGGTTAGATTACAATAAGGGTTACAGTTCATGGACTCACACTAATGCTTTACTATTTGATATGGGTACTGTTCAGTTAATTAATACTATTAACAAAAAGTTTAGAGGATAGAAAATGGAAGAAGAAGTTACAATCACAGGATTGGAAATAGATGGTCAGCGTATTGACTTAATGCCTAGTACTTATGAGCAAAAGTTTAAGCTTGCTTGTAGTTACTTAGAGCGTGTTGAGTTATGGAATGATTTCTACGATAATTTTTTGAAAGAATGAAGAAATGGATTGGTACACCTAAAAGTATTAAAGATTATATAGGCTTCGTTTATATAATCACTCACAAACCTACTGGTAAGTATTACATTGGTAAAAAACTTTTTTGGTTTAAGAAGACTCTTAAGCCTTTAAAGGGTAAGAAGAGGAAAAGAAGAAGCTTAGTTGAGAGTGATTGGAAGACTTATACAGGTAGTAGTAATAAGCTTAACGAGTTCATAGAAGGTCACAATAAGAATGACTTTGAGAGAAAAATCATTAGGCTTTGTGAGACAAGATTTGAACTCAGTTACTACGAGATGAAAGAACAAATTGATAGTGAGGCTTTGTTCGACCCTAAATGTTTTAACGAACTAATAAGGGTTAGGCTTCATAGGAGGAAGAACAATGAGATTTTGGAAGAAGAAAGAAATTAAAGAAGAAGAGACACCTGCAACTGAGGATTCATTTACTATATTTGAATTATCAAGCTATAGTCCATCAACAGGAAGAAGCTTTGTCGTTCTTAAAGACAAGCAAGGATTCCTTGATAGAGCAGACCAAAATGCTGCTATGTATTCACATGATGGTTATTTAATCCAAGAGTATGCAGAGGTTATCTTAAGTTGTCAGAGATAATAATCTTTGATAAAGAATCCTTTACTAAAGCACTTAACTCTTTGAACAAGAATGAGGTTGCTTTCGATACAGAAACCACTAGTTTAAGACAAGATGAGTTAGAGATTACAGGTATAAGCTTTAGTGATGGAGTAAATAGTTTTTATGCCCCCGTCCACAGTAGTAAAAACGTTCGCAATGTTAAGTGCATCACCTCCGTTGAACTTAATAGTTGCTTGTATCCTTTCTTTAAAAGCATGGATAGGGGGCTCCTTATCGCCCATAATTGGGTTTTTGATGCTAGAGTAATAGGCAAGAACTGTTATGATATTTCTAAAATAAATAGAGCTTGTACTCTGGTTGCTGACCACTTAATTGATGAGACTAGGAGTCATAAGCTTAAAGATTTGGTTAATGATTTTCTTGGTCTACCTGTAGTTCGTTATGGTGAGGTTGGACAGGACCATTACTCTGATGCTTTCTACCATTATGGTTTGGATGATGCTGTTAATACTTGGATATTATGGCAGGAACAAAAGAAGTTGTTGGCTAGTGATGGGTTGGAGGATTTGTTTTGGCGTATAGAGATGCCATTCCAAAATGTTCTTTTAGAGATGGCTCTTGAGGGAGTTTTGATTGACCAAGAACTTATGGAGAAGACTACTATTGAGTTGAAGAAGGAGCTTAATGAGACTCTTTATCAGTTGTGTGTTCTTGCTGGGGTTAAGTATGAGGTTGATACTGATATCTTTGGTACTATAATCCCTTACACTGAGGAGATGAGGTTTTTTAAACGTAAACCTGCTGAGCTAAGAAGAATAAGTTATAAGTTCTCCACTAATAATTTGGTTAAAGTGTTTAATAGTATGAACATTCCTATTAAGGGTATGACTCCTAAGGGTAACCCTAGTGTTGGTAAGGAGACTATGGAAGCTTTGATGAGTAATGATAGTGATGGTAAGTTGGTTTATTATAGTGATTTTATTAAGTACTTGTATAAGTATAAGAAGATTAGTCAGTTATTGAATTTGTTCTTTCTTAAGATGCCTGACCATATTCAAAAGGATGGTAAGATGCGTAGTAGTTTTAAGGATACTGGTACTAAGACTGGACGTTTGAGTAGTAGTAAGATGAACTTGCAACAGTTGGCTAAGGTTAATAGTGTTGTTGATGCTAATGTTAGAGAGTGTTTTGTTGCTCCTGAGTCTCATAAAATGTTTAGTGTTGATTATAGTGGACAAGAAGTTGTTGTTATGGCTCAAGTTAGTAAGGACCCTACTTTAGTTAAGGCTTTGAAGAACGGTTATGATATGCACTTGGCTATTGCTAATCAGTTCTATAAGTTGGGTATCCCTGATGTTTGTTTGAGTAAGACTCATAGTGAGTATAATACTTGGAAGAGTAAGTTTAAGAAGCAACGTAGTGAGGCTAAGACTATCACTTTTGGTTTAGCTTATGGGAAAGCTCAAACTTTAGATAGTAAAATATTAACTCCTAACGGGTGGATTACTTTTGACACTGTGAAAGAAGGAGATAAAGTTTTTGCTGCTAATGGAACAGTGACCACAGTTACTAGAGTACACCCAATACAGAAGCAAGCAACCTATGAGGTTACTATGAGAGATGGTTCAAAAACTAAGTGTGGAAAAAACCATTTATGGACGATACAAACCTTATATGATAAACCACTTGATAGAACAAGAACAATCCCTACACATAAATTAATAGGTATTCTAAAAAAGGGAGGTCAGAACAACTGTTTCATACAATATAATAACCCCTTACAGTTTGACAAAAAGAACCAATGGTTACATCCATATTTAATGGGACTATACTTAGGGGATGGTGATAGTCTTAATAGGTTCACCATAGAAAATAAAGGTATCATAAAAAAAGTTAAAGGACTTATACCTACAGGGTACATTCTTAATAAACACTCTAAGTATCATTATTCCATAATCAATGGTAACAAGAGGGATAAGAAAGGACAGTTTGTAAAAAGCAATAAAGTAATTTCTTATATGAGGTCTATGGGTCTTGAAGGTAAAAGAGCTTGGGAGAAACATATCCCTTTAGACTACCTATATGGAAATTATGAACAAAGGAGCACACTGTTTTATGGGTTATTTGATTCTGATGGGTCCTTTAATAACAATTCTTATGATTATACTACAACGTCAAAAAAACTTTCTGATGACATATCCTTCTTAGTGAAGTCACTTGGTGGTAGATGCTCAATGACTCCTAGACATACCTACTACATTTATAATGGTGAGAAGAGAAAAGGTAGATTATCCTATAGGTTATTTATCTCTTTCCCCCCTACCAGAGTTGATAATAGTATCAAATCAATAAAGTATATTGGAGAGTACGAATGTAGATGTATAACTATAGATAAAGAGGATGGATTGTATATAACTGATGATTTTATCGTGACCCATAATAGTGCTTATGGTTTTGCTAAGGACTTTGGTATTGAGGAGGATGAGGCTCAGAAGATTGTTGATGATTACTTTGATGGTATGCCTAAGTTGTTGGAGGCTATTAAGGAGTCTCATAGAGAGGTTGAGCAGACTGGTACAGTTACTACTTTGGCTGGTAGAAAACGTCACTTTCATCTTGATGAGGATACTGAGTTTTGGATTGTTGAGAAGGCTAAGAGGCAATCGTTTAATTTTAAGATTCAGAGTTTTAGTGCTGATATGATTAGAGCTGCTTCTGTTACTGTTCATAGGAATAAGGTTAAGTTTCCTCATTGGGACCTAAAGGCTGTTATGACAGTTCACGATGAGTTTGTTTATACTGTTAGGAGAGAGTTTGTTGGTGTAGCTTCTAAGTTTGTTAAGAAGTGTTTTGAGAATGTTTGTAAGAACTTTGTGGTTCCTATTGAGGCTGACATAGAGATTGGAGAGAATTATGGTAATAGTAAATAAGCTAGTAATGCATTATAGAAGGTCAATGACAATAAAGGAATACTACTCCTTTAAATGGGGAGATATTGGGGTTGGTTACCTTAACGAAAAACAAACAATACCAAACGTTCTGGTGGTGAGAGATAATGACTTTTAAGATATATACAAAAAAAGGAGATGAGGGTAACACTACATCCTTAAGTGGGGAGAGTTACCGTAAGAACGATACAGTTATTGAAGCTGGTGGTTTGGTTGATGAGGCTATAGTTAGTGTTCAGAAGGCTAGGACTTACTTTGATGATGATGCTATGCTTAAGCAGTGGGATAGGATAGTTGAGGCTTTGTACTTATTAGGTGCAGAGATTAGTAAAGGTAAGGCTTCTGGGCTTACTAAGAGTATTGATAAGGGTTTTGTTGAGAAGCTTGAGGAGAAGATTGATTTGTATAGTATTCCTATCTCTTCCTTCCAGTATTTCAATAAAGAGTCTAGTTTGGAGTGCGAAGAGGCTATGGTACGTGTTCGTAAGCTTGAACGCTTCTTAACGACTATGCTACGTCAGGATAGACTTAGGAGTCCTGTTTACGCTTACGTTAATCGTTTGAGTGATTACTTGTTTACAATGAGTGTTTATTGTGAAAAGAACAACGTTATCTAGGAGCTCCATACAGGCGATTAGAGAGACTTTAATAAAAGGGTACCCAAAGTACCTATTAACAATAATAATGCATAGAATCAGCTATATGGTAGGTTTAAACGCATTAAGGAGAGGTATAAAGAATGAATGAAACAGAACTAACAATAAAGGAAATGAAAGATATAAGTAAAGACGCAACAAAAATTTTTAAAGAGAACCCAACAAGACAAAGTTTAACCTACGCTCTACAAAGCGGACAAGACCTAGTGGTTAAAAGAAACATCATTACCACAGGAGGAATCATTTAAAATGGAAGGAGAAGTAAGATTAAGCAAATGTGAGAGATGCGGAAGAAAATATAGTAACGATGAAGGAGCTAGTAGATGTAAAGAGTTTGGTAGACTCTACAATGATTGGGAGTGTAGACCTAGTAGAGGAATGGACAAATGGTAAAGTTTAGTTACGACGAAGACACATGCCCAATATGCGGAGAAGGAAAAATAATACTACAAGGAGGATGCACAGTATGTAGTAAAGGATGTGGGTTCGTAGGAAGTTGCAGCAATTAAAAATGGAAAACTTAGACGAAATACTAAAAAGTATAGAAGACAACTACAAAGTAGTAGCCAACAACAACTTTAAACTAGCAGACGGAGAAAGATTCTACGACATAAAAATCATAGAAAAAAGAAACTACGCAAGCAACCAACTAAAGTTATTCACTAAAGACATAATGGAAGAGATGAAATATGAAAACAGAAACTAAAGGAGAAAACATACCAAACATAGTCATACCAACAATAAGAAGCAAAGAACACTTCGAAACATTTCTTAAAGCATGGGAAGAAGAGTTTATAGGATGTCACATAATAATAATAGAAGACAGAACAAATAAACAGCTCAATGAATTAATGAGTAAGTACGTTGATAACTTTACAATCTATGACCATAAAGATATAGACAAAGACTTAGGAGAAAACTCATGGATTATACCAAGGAAAACAGACTGTGTAAGAAGCTACGGATACTACAAGGCATGGCAGAACAAACCACTATTTATAGTAACCTTAGATGATGATGTAGAACCACAACTTAAACACATAGAAACATTCTACAAAAAACTATTCTTAGAAGAATACAATGATGACAGATTCTATAATACTCTAAAAAGTAACTTACCTAGAGGAACCTATAAAGGACAGACTGGTTGTGACGTAGTACATGGTGGATGGACGAACGTACCAGACTTGAGTGCAGAAGAACAAATAAAAAATATGTTCACCAGCACATCAGAAGACTTTAATACAGGACTAATACCAACAAACATATACTTTAGTATGTGCGGAATGAACCTAGCATGGAAACCTCACGTAACTAAAGACATATACTTTGGACTACAAGGAGGAGAATACCCTATAGACCGTTGTGGAGACATATGGGCAGGATACAACATAACTAAAAGAGGGTATAGCGTCTATACAGGATACCCTTTCTGTAAACACACTAGAGCAAGTAATGTATGGAGTAATCTAAAGAAAGAGGGTAATGCTGAAAGAATGAGTAAGTACTGTATGGACTTCTTTCCAGTAATACCAGATGGTATGGATGTATTTCTAATACCTTATTGGAGCAAACTAAAAGAAGCGTACAAGATATGGGAGGAGTTATTCAAATGAAGATAGCAATATTTACGATAGTAAAAGACGAGAAGATAATGTTACCAAAATGGATAAACTACTACAAAAAACAATGTGACAAACTACTAATATTAGACAACGACACAACAGACGGAAGCACAGATAACATAGAATATGAAGTTAGAAAAGTAACTTGTGGTAAAGCATTCAACCACGACTGGCTAAAAAATATAGTAATGAAAACACAAAAAGAACTATTGAAAACATACGACTACGTAGTATTCGCAGAGGTAGACGAGTTCATAATGCACAAAAACAAGCCATTAAAACAAGCTATACTAGAAGCAAATATAGACAAAATAAGATGTGAAGGATACAACATAATACAATTAGAAAATGAAAAAGATTTAGACTGGGATAAACCATTACTAGAACAAAGGAGCAATTGGAGCAGATTCACTCAGATGGATAAAACACTAATAAGTAAAAACCCTCTAGAATGGGTAGTAGGATTCCACCATGCTAAAGGAGAAACAACAATAAATAAAGGATGGTACCTAATACACTTACACACTATAGACAAAGAATACGCATGGAATAAAACACTACTTAGAAGTAAGTATGACTGGAACAAAAAAGATAAAGATAAAGGATTAGGACAACACAACCGTATCTCAAACAAAGAAATATTTAATAAATGGTACAATATATTCAAAGATACTGGTAAAATAATACCAGAACTACGAGGTAAACTATAATGAAAGTAGAATTTTCGGTGAAAGAACAATTTCCTTATGAGAAATTAGAAGGAAAAGATGTAATAGGAGAAATAAGCAAAGTACAAAAACTAATGGAAAGTACAAATCTTAAATGGTGGTTCAGTGCAGGAACAGTACTAGGAATCATAAGAGAAGAAAGAGGGTACATACTACATGATAAAGACATAGACTTAGAAGTTATAGAAGGGGAAGGAGTAAGAGAAAGTATCATAGAACTAATGAAAACTAATTCATACAGACCAATAAGATTTATGGAAGTAGGTGGTAAGAACTGTCAATTAGCATTTATAAATGACAATAATAATATCATAATAGATTATTACCTGTACACTCTTAAAGGAGAAGAATACATTAATTATAATGATGTAGGAATATTAACCATACCTAAAGAAATGATAGACAATAGAGACTATAATGATAAGAAAGGTAGAGAGTTTATGATGCCACAACCAAGTAATGAATACCTAATACACAGATATGGAGATTGGGAAACACCAAGGAACAATAAAGTCTCATGGATACACGATGCAGGGGTAGCATTTAAAAAATGGTAATTGGAGCAACCTATGGAACCTTTGACCTATTCCATATAGGACACTTAAGACTATTAGAGAGAGCAAGAGAACAATGTGATAAGCTTATTGTTTTTGTTTCTACTGACGAGTTTAATGAGCTTAAGAATAAAAAATGCACTATACCATTTTTTGAAAGAGCAACAATAGTAGAAGCTCTTAAGTGTGTTGATGATGTTTATGAGGAAAAACAATGGGAACAGAAACAATGGGACATAAACTTATTCAACATTGATAAGGTTTTTATGGGAGATGACTGGAAAGGAAAGTTTGACGACCTACCATGTGAAGTAATATACTTACCAAGAACAAAAGGAATAAGTAGTACAATGATTAAAGAGAAACTAAAATGAAAGTAACACTGATAACAGCATACTATAAGAATGAGGAACTAACAAAAGAGTTTCTAGACAACCTAAAAGACAAACTAACAATAGATACAGAAGTAATAGTAGTAAACGCTGAATCAAAACCAATAGAACATCCACTAATAACAAAGAGGGTAGACTTAGAAGAAAACAAAGGATTCTCAAATTCAATGAACGCAGGATTAAAGGAAGCAACAGGAGATTACATAATCATTATAGGGAATGATGGATTCCCAAAAGACGAGCACTGGATAGAAGAACTAATAAGAATAGAACAACTAACAAAGGCAGGAATAGTAGCACCAGAAGCAAGCAAACCACACTTTAAAGCAATAACAAGAAACGATAACTCACACAATAAGAAAGAAAACTATTCTATAGTAAACTTTTATCCAGCAATCTGTTGGATGATAACAAAAGAAACACTAAAAGAAGTAGGTTTATTTGACGAAGAATACGGAATAGGAACCTACGAGGATAATGATTACATACAAAGACTAAAACTATCAAGTAAACCATTAGTAGTAGTAAGTCACAAATACATACTAGAGCACCGACTAAGTAAAACATTCGGATTATTCAAAAATAGTTCTAGTATAATGAGTAAGAATTTTAAATTATACAAGGAGAAATGGAAAATATGAAAGAAGATAATAAAGTTGGACTAGCCTTTATAACATGCAAAAGATACGACTACCTAATACAAAGCCTAACAGAAGCAAAAAAACACAATTATGGGGGAGCAAGTAAAATAGTAGTCATAGAAGACGGTACAGACTACACCACAGAACAAAAAGGAAAACTAGCATACCTCCTACCCAAAGACGCTAAATACTTCAGCAAAGATAACGGAGGAGTAGCCACAGCAAAAAACGCAGCAATACAAACACTAATGGAAGAAGGATGCGAACACCTATTCATAATGGAAGACGACATACTAATGACGAACAAAAACGTATGTCAACACTACATAAACTACGCTAAAGACGTAGGAGTACAACACCTAAACTTTGCACATCACGGACCAGCAAACGTAGACAGAAAAACAATCTACGAAGGAGTCAACTGTCACCCTAACAGTGTTGGAGCATGGAGCTACTACACAAGAGAAGTAATAGACAAAGTAGGATACATAGACATCAACTTCGTAAATGCTTGGGAACATGTGGAACATACATATAGAATTGGACTAGCAGGCTTAACAACACCATTCTGGTACTTTGCAGACCACCCACTAAGTGCAAGGATGCTAACAGAAATAGAAGGAAGCATAGACAATAGCTCTATTAGACCAAGAGATGACTGGAAAGAGAATATAGCTAAAGGTAAGGAGTATTGGATTAAGAAGCATGGCTCTTGGTTACCAGAGAGACCGAGGTACTAAAGATGAAACTAATAACTAGAATTAGACTATTACCTTGGTTTATTAAAACATCAATAAGTTATACGAAAGGAAGCAACCCTAGTTTAAGAGATTGGATTGGGGCAACGTATCGTTGGGTGACATTAAGATGAAGGATGAAACCTTCGTTAAATATTTCAAAGAAGTATACCCTAATGGATACGAGAGTCTAGTAGAAGAATTTGAAAAACACTATAGAAAAAGACAATTACAAAAAAAAATATAAAGGAAACTAACAGTTCCCCTTACCAAAACCACCCTTAGGCTTACTATCTTTAGGACTTCTTAAACGAGGACCTGTTCCATCTTTATCTGGCATACTTCTCACCCCACAAAATTTATAAATAAAGGGAAGGAAAAAATCCTTCCAAAAAAAAAATTAACTCACTAATACTCAGTTACAGACTCAATATCGAAATCATCAACAGAGCCATCTTTGAACTCGATAGTTGCTTCGTATTTATACTTAACATCATCTTGTTCAAAAGTTCCAGAAACTAATACTTCTGCATCACCATCTTCGAAATCATCCACATCAACAACTAGCTCATCGAGCTCATCATTAATTCTTAGACGTTCCATATCATCCTCATCAAACTTAACATCAGTACCATTAAAAGTATAGACTTCATTATCAAGCTCATCAAATAATTCTGACTTAACTTCACTAACAGCTAGTGTTTTAATCTCGTTGACAAAAGCGATACGCTCAACAATAAGGTCTAACTCATCATCATCCAAATCATCAACCAAGTACTCAACAGAACCATCGTTGTCATAGATTTCACTAAGCACAAGGTCTAAGTTACCATTATCAATCAATACTTCTACTTCAGTTTCCACAATCTCAGTCTCTATAACTGTGTTATTAATAACTACAGGTTCAACACTAAGTACACCATCATTAAAGATGGAATCTGTATCCACACTATTTACTCCCTCAAGGAAAGATTGGTTTAATAGAGAAGGAATGTCAACAGGTTCATTGTACATAACAGCTCCACCAATCAAAGCACCAATTACTAAGGCACCAGCAGTTGCGATAGATGCAACTTTTACTACATTTTTGTTTTCTTTTTTCATTTTATTTAGTTTCTCCGTTATTACATAGCTAAAGCTAAGAATAACAAAAAGCATTAATTATTTATTCAGCATCCTTTGAGAATTTTACTGATGTACTAGAGATACTTCTCATAAACATCATTAGGATACTCATCCCAGTAATAGGGATTCCAGCTTCTAAGTTACCAGTTAATGCTGTGATTACTCCACTGAGTACAGCCAATGCTCCGAGTTGGAACGTTCTGGATTTCCAAAAAGCTTTATTTTCTGAGACAATTTTTACGTTTACCATAATTTATCACTCTAATAGTAAAGGACAAAAACCTTTACTCAATACTCTTATATAGGTACTTATCATATATAAAGGTATCTC
>Ga0222628_1000269_pt1 | contig 24414 bp, 24 predicted proteins | sample AntAcemetageno95_FD_179860 | JGI IMG/M metagenome (GOLD analysis project Ga0222628, IMG submission 179860) | Saline water microbial communities from Ace Lake, Antarctica - #95 | ecosystem: Environmental > Aquatic > Non-marine Saline and Alkaline > Saline | place: Antarctica: Ace Lake | collected...
GCGCTATTCCAAAAATTAAAATTAATAATATTTTCATAATGTTTTTTAAATTTCTTTTTTAACTACTTTTATTATATCATTTTAATCCTCAATTTCCATTGTTTTTAGATCAGGTCTATTTTCAAGCATTGCAATTAGACATTTTCCTATATGATAACCCAAATTACATGGGACAGCATTTCCAATTTGCTTATACTGCGAGCACGTAGATCCTTCAAAAATCCATTTATCAGGAAATGTTTGGATTCTAGCATATTCTCTCACGGTCAAAGGCCTTGTTTCTTTAGGATGGCATCTTTCTGTTTGTTTTTGTGCTGGACTGCAGGTCAACGTTAGGCTTGGCTCATCCCAAGATAATCTCCTAGCCATTCCCGTTTTTCCTCCACCTAGAAAAAAACTAGCACCCATATATTCCTTTTGAAGCTTTAATGGCAATTCCCTCCAACATCCACCAGGAGAAATAAGAGATAATATTTTCTTTTTCTTTTCTGGGTATTTTTGACCAACTGATTTTGGACAATCTTTTAAAGCTTCTTTCATCGAAATTGTATAATTTTTTTCTTTAGGAAATATAAATGGAATCCTTAAGTCTTTTCTTATGGCAAGTATAATTAAACGCTCTCTTTTTTGAGGAACATCAAGATATTGGGATCTCACAACTTTATATCGAACATTATATCCTAAATCCTCCATTATCTTGATCATTGTCTTTAGTGTCTTTCCATCATCATGTCTCAAGAGCCCTTTCACATTTTCACCTAGAGCAATTTTTGGTTTAACTTCTTTTACGCAACGAGCAAATTCAAAGAACATCGTTCCTCGAACATCGTTAAAGCCAAGTCCCTTTCCAGCATAACTAAAAGTCTGGCAGGGAAAGCCACCCTGAACAATATCAGCTTTTATGCCCTTAAAATTTATTTGAGAGATATCTCCGCCAACTACATTCCACTTTGGACGATTTCTTTTTAAAGTAGCTACGCAATTTTTATCCCATTCATTAAGTAAGACATGCTTAATGCCTGCATTCTCGAATCCAATTGCTGTACCGCCACAACCAGCAAATAATTCGATGGACTTATATTTAGTCTTTTTTGAAGATTTTAATATCTTATATTTATTTACGGAAGATTTTCCAGAAATTTTATCGTGTAGCGCCTGAATTTCATTTATATCAAAAAGCCTATGATTTAATTCTGACCTAGTTGCTTTTATTAATCGCTTCTTATCCCATCTTCTAATAGTGTCATCCGAAACCCCTATTATTTTTGAAGCTTCAGAAACAGTAAGTAATTTTTTCATTTATTATTTTTATTTTATTTGTATCTTTATTATAACAAATAACCATTGCATAATGCAATGGTTACTAAACTATCATTATTAGACTAGAAACTGTCAAATCCTTCGTATTTTTTAAAAGAAAGTAGATATAAACTTCTTAATACATCAGGCGATAGCTCTTTGAGTTCTTCAAGAACTGTATCTTCAGCAACATCCTCCTCACGAGATAAAATAACATCAGTTATTACAACTGGCAAAACTCTACAAAGATCTCTGAATGCATTAACCTCTCCAGTAACAAGTTGATAAAATTTATCTATTGATAATCGTCTTATTCGATCATTTGATACGGATTCCCCGTCCAAAGAGATCGTCCATTTTATATTTTGAGAGTTTCTAGCAATAACTTCCACTAACATGCATGTAGCCTCTGAGTCTTGAGCTATTTTGTTCTGCATTCGCATGTAAGTTTTCTGAGAGGAAGAAGAATTCATCGTATTGTGCTTATTTTTCATTTCAACAAAAATCTTATCTTCTTCGTTTGTGACATCAAACCCTTGCTCTGGAACATCCCATTTCTCATTAAAATACTTAAAAATGTTTTGATGAAAGTATCCAATATGATTGTTATTAGATTTATCCATCTGCCTTATTATTTCGCCTTCGATTATTTCAGACATACTTTTTCTGTAAATTTTAGAATCAAAAGTAAGTTTTATGGGGTCAACTAAATTCTTATTGAACTCTTTTAGGTCAATTTTAAATCTGTATTTTTCAACCGTTTCCTTCACATAGTCGAATAGTGTTTGATCATCAATAAAAGATAGATTATAGTTTGCCATAAATTCAATTTATTATTACCTCTTTATCCTATCGTCTTTAGAGCTATTTTGCAATTTTTAGTGTTATTTAAGGCCGATTGAATGTTTCAACGCGCGTTGAAACGTTTGGGAACAAAAAAACACCCACAACAGGGGTGCTTAAATTCTTTTAAAATCTCTTATATTCTTTTATATTTGAATCACTAACATTGATATATTTTCCCTTAAAGTATTCATTGTCATTAGATTCTATTAAAACTTTTAATTTTTTAAAAACATTTTCTGTTAATGGATTTGAATGACCTATAACGCCAACATCCTTTTTCGTCTTGGGGAAGTTTTTAAAGTGCCTATAATTTCCTGTGAGTACATGAAAATCTTCTTTGTTGCATTTATTATAAACTTCTTTATCTTCAGCATCTTGACGACCAGTAAATTTATCAACGGAAGACATTTTAGCACAGTTACTTAACTGCTGAATCCATTTTTTCTTGCTTAACAAAACCAAAGAATCCATATCTGCGGCGATACGTGGTTTTTTTCTTTTTTTGAAAGTTTTTCCTTTTTTACTAACCTTGATTCTTGCAGACATTTTTAAGATTCTTTATCGAATATTCAACTGCATCTTTAACATCTAATTCTGTTATATTATTACCAAGCTTTTTTGAAATACGAACAATTTCATTCATTCCTTTCCCTGAGTGGAAACAAGACAAAACACCCCTAACAGTTATTCGAGTTCCTTTAATTCTTGGCTCACCGCCACAAATATTTTTATTAATTTCAATTGTCATACTTGGGTAATTATAAATATATAAATATTTTTAACCTTTATTTCTTACTTTTTGGTTTTTGCTTTTTTTCAGATTTTTCAATAGAAGCGCTAAGGCTTTTAGCAAAATCTTTTGCCGCCTTTAATGGCATAACAACTCTTGATACGAGCATAGGCTCTTTATCGCTAGTTCCAATTTTTGGTTGAGCAAAATCAATAAATGCATCTACCTCAGAAATAAAAAACCTAAATATGGGAGCATATTCAGCTGAAATAATTTGATCATCTTTTTTCATAATTTTGATTTAATTTATTATTTTAATTATACCACAAAAACATGCTTCATGATTACTACAACTGTGGATAAGAACCTTTCAGAATATTAGAGAAAATTAGCACAAAAATAGCTACTTAGTCAAGTATTATTTACTTAAAACAAAAAAACAGGGTTTCCCCCGCTCTTAAATATTTCCAACCCCGAGAAATCGGGATTGAATTTTGTAGTCCCGCCAAAACGGGAACAAACATCAACAAGTAATCTCATAATCTTTTGCGATTTTTATCCGCCTCTGGCGGGAGTCCAGAAGAACCTAAGCATACGCTGTACAAAACATACTGGTAAACTCCGCTGATTAGCGGATGGTCTGCTTAATATTAATTAAAAAAAATCTATGATATAATTTAAATATAAACAATAATATATATACCATGAGTCAAAATAATGCAAAAGAAATTATCTTTCTCGGGACTGGAGCGGCAGACGTTACAAAATATTTTAATTCTTGCTTCTACGTAAAGGATGGGGAAAGTGGACTGTTAGTTGACACTGGAGGAGGAAATGGAATCTTAACACAGCTTGAAAAATCAAACATACCCCTAGAAGAAATACGATATATCTATCTAACGCATAAACATATTGATCATTTGCTTGGTATTTTTTGGATACTTAGAATTTTAGGATCAAAAATTAGCAAAGGGAAGGCTGAGAATTTAACTATCTTCTGCTCAGAAAGTTTATCCGGTGTTATAAAAGAGATGTCTTATAAGCTTCTCAAAAAAAAGGTTACTGATTTATTTGGTACAAAGATCTTATTTGATATTATTACAAATGATAAGGAGATTGATATCAATAATTGGAAAATACAATGCTTTGATATACAAAGCACCAAAGATGAACAATATGGATTTCGATTGGAATTTGCAGATGAAAAAACTTTCGTCAATCTTGGTGATGAGCCATATAATGATAAATTAGAACAATATGCCAAAAATTCCGATTATATCCTACATGATGCTTTTTGCTTGGAAGATGACAGAGATATATTTAACCCTCAAAAAATAAATCATGCGACTGTTAAGGAGGCGGCCACTAATGCTGCTAACCTAGAAACAAAAAATCTAATCTTATTTCACAGTGAAGATAAAAAAACATTTGGAAAAAGAAAAGAACTATATTCAGCAGAAGCGAAAGAATCCTTTTCTGGGAATGTCTTCGTTCCGGATGATCTAGAATCCATACCCTTAAATTAATACTATTTCTTGAAATAAAAAAGTGCCAAAATCGTGTTTCCGATTTTGGCACTTTGCTTTAGTCTAGTGCAGACAGGGATTATACCCCTAAAATATCCTTAACTTTGCTAAGGTATTTTTTTCGATTCATCAATATCCACTTTCTTCGTGCTTCCAGCTTAAGAGAAAGCTCAGAATCAGATATCAATTGATCAATCTTGGAGAACACCTCGTCGTAACTCTCACATTGATGAATGAGACCGGAATTACTGTAAAGCCACTTATAAGCTTCTGGAGTTTCCTTAATAACTCCACATAATGAGTTGGAATTGATTGTGGCTTCAAGTGGATTATGATCATCGTCCGGCTTCAACCCATCTTTTGAAAAAATCCTACCCATAATCGTCAGATCAGCAGAGGCCTGAAGACTCTCAAGTTCACCCATAGTATTTCTGAGGTCAATTTCTTTTGGCAGACTTATCGAGCCCAGCTCCTCAGTGGTTAGTGGGTGTCTCGGCACAACAATAACATGATAAGGCAAGCGCGCTAGCCTATCGAAAATCTCAACTTGAAAATCTTCTACAGGCGCATTGATTTTTATATTTCCTAAGACAATTTTTCGCACACCATTCTTTGATACATTCACCAGCTCATCGTGCAACTTACATGTTGCAATTTCAACACAAGAAATAAATGCGTCGACATATAAATCTAGGCTATGATTCATGTCAGTCTTGAAACCATAAATTTTTATGTCGGAAAGTTGCTGAACACTATCAGTCCGAAACCTTGTTACATTATCATATTCACTGAAGGCCTTCTCAATTCCACAGAAACTAAAATCTGTGTTAACTGAAAAATTCAACAGCCTCCAATGAACCGCACATCCCATCTCATGATAATACTTGATAATTGTCTCGAGTGCTTTTATTTCGCAAAACTCTCGTAAGGAAAAAAAGACTTCTTTCACAATAACCTCCTTATAGCATCAAGATTCTGGAATCCTCCATTACTATTTCTAGTTGAAAATGAAAACACCTGCAGATCATTTGCGACATTCTCCCAAAAAAATTGATGCTCCTTGATTTGGGAATCATAGATATATGGATAATGATAAGCAGTATCAATAATTTCACTGGCAAAGCTACTCTTCTCAATTATTTGTAGCTTATTAGGACCAGCTTCAGGACGAAGTAATACAACTGAATTCAAATGGACTACATTAGTCATCATCATTGAACCATACAACTTGTCCGGCTCAATCGAAACCTTAACCTTCTCCCGTATGGATTTAACCAAATCATCATGGTTATGAAATCGCATATGCGGATTCTCAATTAGATTGTTTTCTCTAAGAGAGATAGAAGGATCAAATGTTTTAACGACATAGGCCGAACCTTCTTTTTTCAATATTGCCCAATCGTCCGTAAGAATTTTGATATCATCGATATCTCTCCTTAATGAATCGACCAGTCTCAATATTGATGTTGTCTTGCCAGCACTTGTGCCACCGGCAAGGATCAACCCTCTGCCATTTACAGCTATCACGCCTCCATGCACAGGGACATAACCATCTTTAGCTGTAAAGAAACTCGCGTAACCACTTATGACTGATTTAAACACTCCAAACGAAGATGCAAAAACAATCACATCCTCATTTTCTTCTGAAATATAGCCATAATGTTTATATGGCAATTTAAACCCAAAATCTGGGTCATACTTCACGAAATGAAGTGTTGGCACATCCATAAATGCATCAGAAATAAAAAACTTTTCTTTAAGCAAAGCTTCAAAGTCTAAATTATCGTACGCAATGTTTATTTTCAATGCATGCGTCTTAAAGCTTAGCCCAGAAATTTTAAGTGATACTCGTTTCACGCTACAATCCAAAAGTTGACGGAATCTATAGCGACTAACCTTTTCCCAGATAATTTCTTTTTCTCCGACCATATCACACCTCTCGCGATATTGTTATTTTGTGGACATGGAAAACTTTAATGCTTTATCGACATTCTTAGCAACGATCCTTCTCTTCAATGAATCATCTTTAATTGCATTCAAAGCAAGTTTTGCGCAATATCCACATGAACCACAATCCTCATCTCTACATCCATTCTGCTTGTTATCTCTCCAATATTCCAGGTATCCATCAAGCTTCCTATTATCAATATATGGAGTAAATCTTAAATGATCCCGAAAATGGTCTATTCCTTTTTCGGAAAAATCTCTATACGACAGCTCTCTTGGAAAATCATAAGACCCAGTATGCCTATTCCACGGCGACATAATATCTGCCAGGTTACCATTATAATAACCTTCCGCATAAGCTTTAACGGTACGCATTATCCATTCAGTACTACTCTTGCGATCGCAAAGCTTAAATATTCTATAGCCAAGGCTGAAATAGACTTGCAAATCTTCGGGTCGAATAAATGAAGCACTTACAAAATTACGACAAGTACTAACGAAAGATTTTGTACAATGTAATCTGCAATAACTACTGCAGTATGTATTTTCTCCCGTCATATGACTCAGGATATCATTGTGATAATTCGTAAAGACACAATGATGCAAACACGGATCATTCGACAATAGCGTTGGCTCGATTTTTGCAACACAGAACTTTCCGATGTTCTCTAACGCCCTAAAATTCTTTAAAAGTGTCTTTGAAAGACACACATATTTAGGACCCAACTTGGATATAGCTTTCAGCCTACTAAGGCAATCCACCTCTAGAACAACTGAAGCAAACGTCTCTATCTCGGGAACCTCGTTTGCAATAACCTCAAGCAGAAAAGGATTACCGATGGTAACTATCTCTACTCCATTATTAGCAAGGTTCTTTACAAAGTTAACGATTTTCAATCTGTATTCGCTATCAAACTCATGATTGCTATGGGAAGTTCCATTAATCAAATAGTTAAACTTGATACCCATTTTTCTCACAGCTTTAACCTGCTTAAAGATATCCTCCAACGCAATAGGCTTACACTTATTAGTTTTCCTGCCTTGAGGATAGCCATCCTCAGCTCTGCCATAAATCATTGCAATTCTTTCTTTGAAATCAGCATAAGCAGAAATAAGATTATCATCGCCATTGTATGGCACTTCAAATTTAATCTGTTGGCTAGCATTCATAGCATATTCTCCTATATTAAGTTTTTAAAAAACAAAGTTTAGTCAATTAAAATTGACTTTGAATTATATAACTTTTATAGCTAGAAGTCAAACATATGTCTTAGACAAACAAAAAACAGGGTTCTCCCCCGCTCTTAAATATTTCCAACCCCGAGAAATCGGGATTGAATTTTGTATTCCCGCCAAAACGGGAACAAACATCAACAAGTAATTTCACAAACTTTTGCGATTAGTCCTGCCCGCATTTGCTACGCAAAAGCGTTGCAGGCGGGCCATTTAGAGTCTAAACATACGCTGTACAAAACATACTGGTAAATTATTTGGCTTACCTAAACCTTTGATGTATATGAGGGTAATTATAATAAATTTAAATAATCCAACCCAAGATAGCCAACTTCGATGTCTGAGCCCTTACCACTTTTAAGTAATTCTCTAAATTCTGAAATTGACACTAGCACAACTTCAGCAAATTCGTTTTCCTCAAGTTTTTGTTCGGAAACTTTCTCACAATCAGTCACTACAACACAATTTTTTTCCATCGTAGAATAACCATCGCCAATGATAGCTGTCACAAATTCTGCATTTCCCTTATAGCCAGTCTCCTCCAAGAGCTCTCTTTCTGCCGCCTGCTTCGGAGTTTCGCCTTTATCAACATAACCGCCAGGTAATTCATTAAGAATCTCTTTTGGCCCTGGTCTGAATTGTTTAACAAGAATGACTTTTTTATCTTTCGTCATCGCCAAAGTAGCCACAAAAACACTCTCTTTCTTGATATAGAAATCATTAACTTCTCCATTTGGCAATTTAAAGTCAACTTTTTCAATACCTCTCCCATATTTACAAAAAATTTCTTCTCGAGATATTTCCTCCCATTTTTTTATTTTATTTAACATAATATATTTTTAAAATTAATAAAAATAAGGTGGATTAATTCATAATCCACCTTAATACTAGCATAATTTACGCCTCCACTCAAAACACATTAAAAGAAACTATCATCAGAAACACCAAAATTAAACGGTCCGTCAAAATATTCCTTTACAATTTTATTGTGCTTCCAGTTCCTACAAAACAACTCATTGCAACAATCATTCCTTCCTTTGTAAAAATTATTAATTGCATTAATATTGCAATTCGGTAAATCTGCAATATTGCAAATCGATAATTCTTGCAATCTATGTTCGGCTAAAGTTAAGCAAGGATATATATAGCCATCTGGAGCTACCAACTGATATGCAAGGCACACGAAACACTCGTCTAGATTTTTAACGAAAACATTTTTAGGATTCGTAATATTAATGAGTTTGCTTAAACGACCATTAATCAAATGGGAAAACAAACCTATATTACTCTTTCTCCTAAGAAAATCTTCAAGGCCTTCGCACCTTTTGAACTCATGCTTCAATTCATTTAAAAGAACAATTAGTTGCCGCTTATTCGGCAAAAAATTAATATTCTCTTTATGAAGCTCTTCCGTCAATCGTGTTGGATAGCACATTAAGAAAGCAAGTTTGAATTGAATATGTATCCTCTCGAGAGCTCTCTTATCATCCTTATATCTCGAATATAAGTCTTTTATAAAAGGAATAATATCCAACATATTCTTTTTATAAAAAAGAAAATGAACACCTACATGAGAAATTTCCATGCAATTCTTTAGATAGAATTCAATATTATCTAAAACTTTCCAGTATAATTTAGCATCCTTTCCAGAATAATTTCCATTCTCAATTGAATACACCGAAATTCTAACCCAATCAATGCATTCTTTCCATAATCCATCGGGAATAATAATCCCGTTAGTTATTAAGCCAATCTTAACATTTGAAATTTTTGCAAGCTTTAGAATGGCATTATCGAATTTTGAATAAAGAGTAGGTTCACCACCGCCAGCAATTGTTATTGCTTTTGGCTTTATGAATCTAGCAATATTATCCAACAACTCAAAAGGTATTTCTTTATCGCCCAGTCCACGAAAATGACAACTTGGACAATCTAAAGAGCATCTATCAGTAAGCTGTAATTCAATATGCCCAGCTTGGCATAATAAACTTTTATTTGCATCTAGTGAGCCCAAAGCAGTTCTCTTTTTTTTAATTAATTCTAAGTGATTCAAAATTCTGTTTCTGTCGCTTGCAATATTCACATATTTCATTACAATCTCCTTGTATTTATATTATTCAAAATCAAATAAAATTAATAGACATATTATCTTCACACAAGACTTTCTCATAAATTTCATTATGAGGAGAATATGTACATCTTGGGCATCTATTCAAATCAAGCTTGTCATACATATCCCAATGGTTTTCATTGCCCCAGGTGTTGAGAATATCCTCAAGATTTCTTAAATTATGAGAAAGCTCTAGCGTTGAATCACCTCTTCTGTCGCAACACTGGCAAAGTGTGAAGGAATCAGGATGGTCATCAAGAGTAGGTGGTGAAAAAACAGTCGTCATAAACAATGCATGACATTTAACAAAGCTGTTTTTTTTATCAAAATCAGAATTAAATTTATGAGTAACTCCATATACGGAAAAATTTTCATCTTCCATTTCTCTCGCCACTCTCAATTTATCATAGAACATCGAAATTGCTTTATCATTAAATGAGATTGCCTCTTTCGAATACCATGGTTTACCAACAGGTCTAATATGGATACCTTTACACCCGATTGATTTAGCTAATTTAGTAGCCACATCAATCTCATGGACATTTCTTTCATGAACAAGAAATTTATAGGTCACACCAAATGATAATGGTTTTTGAGCTAAATATGTAGAATATTTATGAGAATATTCCACCAATGCTTCCATGTTTTTAATAACTCTATCGAATTCTGATAAAGACACTCCCTTCAAGTCAGCATAGGTATCTGCTGTACCGCTATCAATTGAAACAGAAACCCAATGACATCTGGCTAAGGATTCAATAAAATTATTAATATGGCTTCCATTAGTTACAATACCAACTTCAATACCTCTATCAATAAGATTATCTATAAAAGACCCTACTTCACTATTTAGAAGGGGTTCGCCTCCTCCAGCTATACAAACAGCCCTTACTCCATATTCACTTCCCTCATATTTCCAGTTACTCAATGCTTTAGCAATTTCTTCCAAAGCAATTTTGGAAAGTCTTTGCTTTGATTTCTTGTTAATAATAGCTTTAGAATTACACCAAATACAGTTATAGTTACATTCATTGGTTGGGTCAACAGTTACTAATACTGGCGGAGAAATTATTTTACCTCTTTCAATAGAACGCCAGCGTTCTAAATGAGCTATTATTTTCAAGCTATTGAAAGGATTAAATTCTCTACCAAAACTCCATTCTACTGCTGTTTTTTTAGCTAAATTTTGCCTTGTTTTTTCCAAATGTTTCATTTTTCACCTCACTTTTCTTTTTATGAAATTCTTATTTTTGAATTTTTATTAATTTTTTAAGGAACATTGAAGATTACCACAGTTAAAGTAAAAGTCAAACAAATTATCGTTTATAGGGAAAAACAAAAAAACAGGGTTCTCCCCCGCTCTTAAATATTTCCAACAAGTAATCTCATAATCTTTTGCGATTCCCACCTACGCCATAGGCTTCGGAGGGTAAAAGTCCAGTAAGAACCTAAGCATACGCTGTACAAAACATACTGGTAAATTATTTTACTGAAAATAAAAAAAGCGGCAAGGATTATTTCCCCACCGCAGATAAACTGCTACATCGCGAATTCAAGCGTTACATATTTCTATCCGCCCTTCTCTCTTCTTCATTCCTCCAATCAATAAAAAGACCCTTAGAGGATGAAACTCCCGCAGATTTATAATCTGGAAGAGCAAGTCTTGTAAGCGTTGTTGCTGGTATTTGAGTATGGTAAACAATTCTCAATGCATCACACACTTCACTCCCACGATACCGCTCATAATAAACTACCGCCTCTCCATCAAGCTCATGCCGACGAATGATGTTCTCAAATACACTCCCCATTACCCTTGCATCAACCCTGCGAAAATCTGCGCCTCGCAAAAAGATACGGATTTTCTGAGAAGTATCCAGGCGAGCAGACAACAAAGAGAAATCATTTGAAAAATTAATTGGAAGCTTCGGGTCACTCCAGCGTTTCAAGTTTTTTCTATACCAATTAATTAGACCACCACCAGAAATTTCAACATCTCCCATAAGTGGCCGTAAAGCATCCAGCTCTTTAACTGAATTTATAGAATCGAGAAAATCTATATTCGAACCATCTTCTCTGCAAGCAGTCTTAGCCTCTTTGATTCTTTCATCAGTAAGTGGATAGCTCATACCTGTCTCCTTCTTTAAAATTGCGCCTTAATTGGCAATTATTTTCAAAAAACTACATCGTAATAGGATATCACGAAATTAATCTTTTGTCAACAAAAAAAACAGGGTTCTCCCCCGCTCTTAAATATTTCCAACCCCGAGAAATCGGGATTGAATTTTGTAATCCCGCCAAAACGGGAACAAACATCAACAAGTAATCTCATAATCTTTTGCGATTAGTCCTAAGAACCTAAGCATACGCTGTACAAAACATACTGGTAAATTATTTGGCTTACCTAAACCTTTGATGTATACCTTACTGCAAGCAGTAAGGACGACCATCGGATGAATTGATACCCCACGATTTCAACTTATGAGGTTTAAAATCTTTCGTGTAGGATATTCTCCAATTCATCTAATCTCCCTAGAAAGGAGGTGATCCATCCACAGCTTCCGCTACGGATGCCTTGTTACGACTTCACCCTTATCATCGATCCTACCGTAGCCCCAGATTTAATTCTGGGTCTTCGGGTATTACCGACTCTCTTGGTGTGACGGGCGGTGAGTACAAGATCCGAGAACGTATTCACCGTAGCATTCTGATCTACGATTACTAGTGATTCCGGCTTCATGGAGTCGAGTTGCAGACTCCAATCCGAACTGAGACTGGTTTTTTGGGATTTGCTCCCCCTCGCGGGTTGGCTTCCCTTTGTGCCAGCCATTGTAGCACGTGTGTTGCCCAGGACGTCTAGGGCCACGCTGATTTGACGTCATCCCCACCTTCCTCCCAGAACGAAACGCGTTTTACTAAACGCTAGTTAAAAGTTTTTAAAGTTTAAAGTTATAAAGAAAATACTTTACGAACTTTTCTACTTTTTACTTTATAAACTAGCGCGAAGCGCGCTTTGTTCTGGGCAGTCTCGTATGACAATATAACATACGATAGGGGTTGCGCTCGTTTCCTGACTTAACAGAACACCTTACGGCACGAGCTGACGACAACCGTGCAGCACCTGTTTAGCACCCTCGAAGGCTTATATATTTCTATATAATGCAGCTAAATATCTAGTCCTGGTGAGGTTTCTCGCTTATCGTCGAATTAAACCACATGCTCCACCACTTGTGCGGATCCCCGTCTATTCCTTTGAGTTTTAGCCTTGCGGCCGTACTTCCCAGGCGGCATACTTAACGCGTTAGCTCCGATACTAGGAGGGTCGATTCTCCTAATACCTAGTATGCATCGTTTACGGCGTGGACTACTGGGGTATCTAATCCCATTCGCTACCCACGCTTTCGCATCTCAGCGTCAGAAGAGTGCCAACTAAATGCCTTCGCCTTTGGTGTTCCATATGATATCAACGCATTTCACTGCTACACCATATGTTCCATTAGTCTCTCACTCTCTCTAGATATACCGTTTCAAATGCTGGTTCCGAGTTGAGCTCGGAGATTTAACATCTGACTAATATACCCGCCTACATGCTCTTTACGCCCAATAAATCCGGATAACGCTTGAGGTCTCTGTATTACCGCTACTGCTGGCACAGAGTTAGTAACCTCTTATTCTTTGGGTACCGTCACGAAATTCGTCCCCAAAAAAAGCAGTTTACAACCCGAAGGCTGTCATCCTGCACGCGGCGTCGCTCCATCAGGCTTTCGCCCATTGTGGAATATTATCGACTGCAGCCACCCGTAGGTGTTTGGACAGTGTCTCAGTTCCAATGTTGGGGATCATGCTCTCACATCCCCTACCCGTCATTGCCTTGGTAGTCCTTTACACTACCAACAAGCTGATAGGACACAGGCCACTCCAAAAGCGGTAAACCTTTACTCCGTAGAGCACATCGTGTATTAGCCCAGATTTCTCTGGATTATTCACGACTTTTGGGAATGTTCCTATGCATTACTAACCCGTTTGCCGAGGGTCTAAACCCTCTCGACTTGCATGCCTTATCCACGCCGCCAGCGTTCATCCTGAGCCAGGATCAAACTCTCAATAAAAAATGAGTAAAACGAATTTTTTATTGATCCCGACCAAAGTGGAGGGGTAAAAAGTTCATTCATCCATTTTTACTTAAAAACAAATTAACATTCTTAAGTTTTTTGAAAAGTTTTGAAAACTCTATAAAATAGGCTCTAAAATCAATCAACCTCCGCACGGAGTTTGAAAGATAGGACTAATCGCAAAAAATTGCGATTAATTTAAATTACTATGTATTACGTTAATGAAATTAAATTTCATTCACGCAATTGCTGGTTGTTGTTTATTGAGTTTTTAAGGTCAGAGATAACTGCAAAGTGATAGAAAGAAATGTCTATCGTTTAGAAATTTCTTTCGACTTCTTTGAAGTCAAATCTTGAGCGAAAGGAGGTTGTTTTCCGAGTCATCAATGGACTCATTTCCAGGAAAACCATATACTCACTCAATCCGCTAAGATTTGATATTTCAATAGGTAACCAAGAGCATGGATTAATACTTTCGGAAAGATGATATACTTCTCTCTCGGTTACCAATATTTTTAAAAAAGCGATTTAGGATAGTTCCGAGAGGAGGGATAAATTCCACCAGCCCAGGGGAGGGATTTTGGCAGAAAACTATCCTAACCGCTAATATTTTTAAAATGAACAAAAAACACAGCAACAAAAATATTTTGAAAATACTTTAATTGCTGTATTCTCTATCACCCCGAACTTATCTTAAATTTTTGAGATAGTTTTCGCTTGCGACTTTGTAGTTAATTTTTAAATGTTTTCAAAACGTATATGTATTTTAGCAAGTTTGAGAATATTGTCAAGGGTTTTGTCGATGTCTTATAAATAGACCGTTTTTTGCTTATTTTAGGGCTATTCTAACAAATTTTTATTTTTTTACTTATTATTAAATTATTTTACTACTATATTATTTTTCCTCACAAAATCATTAATAATTTTAAGGAATATTTTTCCGTATTGTTCGAGCTTCTTATTCCCCACTCCGGTTATTTGAGAAAAAGCGCTTTCGTCGCTTGGGAAATAGTATGCCATTTCTTGCAAAGAAACATCACCAAAAATAATGAAAGGTGGGACATTGGCATCCTTGGCCAACTCCAAACGAGTCTCGCGCAAGATTGCAAAAAGCTCTTCGTTGTATTTCAAGTCTCCTTGTTGTATTTTCTTTTCAGCTACGCTATCGATATCCATTTTAGGTTTCACTAATTCCAATACATCGGTGCTTTGTAAAAATTGAGCGCCTTTTTTACTAAAAGCGATAGTTTGATATTGATCTGGACTTTTGACTAAATAGCCTAGATTAAGTAGCTGAGAGATAATTTGACCGAGTCCATTATCGGAAAAATCTTTCCCAATTCCATAGACACTTAATTTATCATGTTCATTCTCCTTAATCCTCTGATTTTTTTTACCCAGCAGTATATCAATAATATATTTTTTTCCAAAGCGACTTTGGGTGCGAAAAATAGCTGACATAATTTTTTTGGCAATTTCACTACCATCAAACATTTCTTTTTCAATTGTACAGCAATCACAAGAACCACAGTTATCACTTTCCAATTCTTCGCTAAAATATTTTAGAATGTATTTTTTCCGACAACTTTGCAAATCACAATAGTTAATCACTTCATTTAATTTTTCCCGCGAATATTCCCGCAAGTTATCATCTTGGATTTGATTGATTAGAAATTCGTGTTTTCTCGTGTCAGCATAGGTGTAAAACATTACACATTCACTTGGCAGTCCGTCTCGCCCAGCTCGACCAATTTCTTGATAATAGCCTTCCAAGGTTTTTGGATAGGTATAATGTGCTACTAAGCGCACATCTGGTTTATCAATGCCCATTCCGAAAGCAATGGTGGCTACAATAATGTTTGTTTTATCTTTGATAAATGCATCTTGCACTGCTTTTCTCTTGTCCGGAGCCAGTCCCGCGTGATAGGCACGCGCGTTAAATCCATTCAACTTCAAATTGGCAGCAATTTTTTCCGTTTCTTTACGCGAGAAACAATAGATAATTACAGAATCATTTTTATATTTTTGCAAAAGTTTCACCAATTTTGGAAAAGCTTGTTTTTTTTCAATTACACTTAATTGCAAATTTTCTCGGTTAAAACTAGAAATAAAAATCTGTGCTTTTCCCAAATTTAAATGCGACAAAATATCGTCGCGCACTTTTTCAGTAGCGGTGGCTGTCAAAGCGATAAGCGGGACAGTAGGAAAAATTTCCTTTAACTTTCGCAAATTGCGATAGTCCGGTCGGAAATCATGACCCCATTCAGAAATACAATGTGCTTCATCAATGGCAATTAAACTAATTTTCAAACTCTGCAAAAAATTTTGAAATTCCAAAAGAGCAAAGCGCTCTGGTGCTAGATATAATATTTTCACCTCTCCGTTTTTCGCTCGCGTTTGAATTTCTTTAATCTCCGTAACTTTTAAAGAAGAATTTATAAACTCCGCTTGAATTCCGTTCCCTTTTAATGCGTCCACTTGATCTTTCATTAAAGCAATGAGTGGTGAGATCACCAAAGTCAGACCGGAAAATTTCAAAGCCGGCAATTGATAGCACAAAGACTTCCCCCCACCCGTTGGCATCAAAACAAAACTATCTTTCCCACTTTCGACGTTAGAAATTATTTCTTCTTGCAATGGCCTAAAAGTCTCATAGCCAAAATATTTTTTTAATAATGTTTTCATTGGTGATATTATAACACTATGTTCAAAGTTCTACAACTCATTTCTGGTATGTTTTTTTTAAAAAATAGAAAACCCGCTCTTTTAAAGCGGGCTTAGAAATTCTATAGTTTATTCTGTAGTCTGACCATCAAATTCCTCATCATTTGCTTCGGCTTCTTCTTTCGAAGCTCTGACGATTCCATCTTTGTGATGAGCTGGAGAATAGATAGTGTATAGTTTCAAATCCTCAGTCTCTGAAACATTAATAATGTTATGCTCTGCTCCTGCGGGAACAACAATAGCAACACCATCTTTTAGGTCATATTCATTTCCATCGATAATGCATTTCCCTTCCCCTTTTTCAAATCTGAAAAATTGATCGTTCTCGTTGTGAATTTCCATTCCAATTTCTTCTTTTGGTTTTAAACTCATTAAAACTAATTGACTATTTTTACCGGTATAAAGAACTTTTCGAAAATTTCCATTTTCTAAAGTATCCTTCTCAATGTTTGCGCAGAATCCTTTCATAATTTTATTATTTAATTTATTAACTACTTATATTATACACTACTGGAAATCTTTTAGCTCACTATTATCTATTTAGATAGGTAATCGTAAATTGCAAACCAGTTGCGAAAGCTACCCAGATTAGATAAGGAAGATTAGCATAAACAATCCAACGGGCATGAGGCCAAATTGCAATCATTGCCCAGATTAAAGTTATTAAAACTAGAAAAATATCCACTGCTGCCAAAAAATTATTTTTCAAACCAAATTGAATGGTCGTAAATAATAAATTAAAAACTAAATTTAAAGCAAAAGGTAGCGCTACTTTCCAAGATAAATTCTTACTAAGAAATTCAATAAATACTTTCCCGAAAGTAAAAACAATAATTGCATAAAGAATAGCCCAGACAGGTCCAAAAAGCCAACTAGGCGGTGCCCATTCAGGTTTAATTAAGGCTTGATACCAAGAGGATGAACTATTCATATTTTTATTTTATTTAATTACAAATATTTTTAAGTCATTTCTTGAGAAGTTTTTTCCCTTGATACGTATTTTGCTAAGCTAATCTCCAGCGCCTCCAAAACTGCGTTAAATTTAGGTGGATATTGAATATTTTCAATCAGACCAGAAACTTTTTCTCTATATTCAATTTGCTTGTATTCTTTATTATAAGGAATTTTAATTTTTTTCCCCTCAAATATTTTTTTAGATAAAGATGCTCCTTCAGAATTTGCTTTTTCAATTTCTTCAATGGAAACATTAAACTTTTTGGAAAGATACCAAAGGGATTCAACTATACTATTTCCTTTTCTTTTTTCAATAGTATGGGTAAATCCTTTTGCTTCTAAAATTTCTTTTCTTTCTGAATTAACTTTATTTTCAATCATTTTGAGAAAATCTGAATAATTTGGATCGGCATTATTTTTTTTACATTTTATAATGTACTTCCAAAAAAATCCTCCGTTATATCCTGCCAAGGCTAGATCCCAATCCCCCGATTTATCATACAAATCCTTCAAGAGTCTGGCACAGGCACCTCCACTTTCTATTGGATCATTCGGATTTTTTAATCCATACATCTTCGCAGTTTTAGGCATAAATTGATAATATCCCCGAGCTCCTTTTTTTGATTTTGATTTCTTCCAACCAGATTCTGGAATAGCTAGATACATCATCTCTTCAGGAACACCATTTTTTTTAAACTGTTCTCCAAGAAGAATTGAAATTTTATCCATTTCTTTTTTTGCCTTCAGCAATCCCCTTTTTTCCACGGTTTGATATTTATGAATCCAATATTTTGTAATCGCCCCTGTTACATCTAAATTTACTTCGAACTTTTTATTAATATCAGGCTGAAAAATATTTTCCATCATTTCACGATCTTCATCTTCAATTTCAATTTCTCCAAATTTAATTTCTTCTAATTCAGTTTCGGTTAATTCAGCCTCTTCTGGATTAATTTCAATTTTTTCCTCAGAAATATTTTCTTCTTGCCCTGAGTTTATTGAAGGGCTTGCTTCCTTTGCTTCTTTCTTAGACATTTCAATAGCTTTTTTCACTGCACCACCACCAGCCAAAATTGCGCTTGTTGCAAGAGCGCCTTTAAGAAAATTTCGTCTCGTCATTCCTAATTCTTTTTTTCCTCTGTCTAAATATTTTTTTTCAGTTTCTTCTTGCAAATTTTCTCTCGGATCTTTTGATTTTCGAAATGGATTTTCAAACATTTTTTTACTATATTAAAAATCTTCTCAAGAAAAGGCCTCCAGCTTATTTTCTTTTAATGACTTCCAGTCCAGCTGGAAGATACTTCTTTAGAATTTCTGGAATTTTCACAGAGCCATCAGCCTGTTGATAATTTTCCAAAATTGAAATAAAAATTCTTGGACTTGGCAAAGCAGTGTTGTTTAACATATAAACAAATTTTTTATTTCCTTCTTTGTCTTTATATTTAACATTCAAACGACGAGATTGCCAATCAAGAAAATTAGAAGCGCTACCAGTTTCTCCAAATCGATCCATTCCTGGCATCCAAGCTTCAATATCAAACATCTTATACTTCCCAGCACCCATATCTCCTGTGCAAACTTGAATTTGCCTATATGGCAAACCAAGCTCTTCATGCATTTCTTTTGAAATCTCAACCATTTCTTGTTGCAGCTTATTAGACTCTTCTTTGTCAGCCTTGGTGATTATAATTTGTTCTACTTTCATAAACTCGTGAACCCGATAAATTCCTCGCGTATCTTTTCCATAACTTCCAATCTCACTTCGATAACATTGGCTATACCCACAAAGACGCAGCGGCAGACTTTCTTCTTTTAAAACTTCATCTGAATAATAGGCCAGAATGGATGGTTCTGCTGTTCCGACTAAAAATTTCTTTTCTTTACAATGAGAACCATCAGATTCTTTTCCTTTTGTTGCCATTTCATAGATCTCATCCACTTCTGGGTCATAATCTTTTCCTTTGAAATAACCACTGCCAAAAAGAGCGAAATCTTTGACTACTGTTGGTGGAATCATTGGAGCATAACCTTTTTCAATCATTTTATTAATCGCATAAAGCATAAAAGCCATCATCAGAGAGACACCTTCATTTTTAATATAATATCCTCGATAGCCACAAACCTTAGCTCCTTTTTCTAAATTCAAAATATCCAAATCTTGTCCCAGCTCAATGTGAGTCTTGGGAATAAAATCAAATTTAGGAATATTTGGTGTTCTGTAAATCTCAACATTTTCTTCTTCACTAATTCCAATTGGAGTATCTTCAGATGGAATTTGAGGAACTCTCACCATCAACTCTTCATATGCATCTTTGATTTTTTTATAAGTTGGCTCAAGTTTCGCAATTTTTTCTTTAATCTCTTTTCCTTTTTTTATAATTTCTTTCTTATCAGCATCACCAGATTTCATCCGATCATTCAATTCATTCTTTTCTTTATTTAGTTTTTCAATTTTAGTTAAAATACCTACTCTTCTTTCGTCTAAAACTAGAAGTTCATCCAAATTCAAATTTACACCCTTATTAAGAATGGCTTCTTTTAACTTCTTTTCATTTTCATGAATAAATTTGATGTCTAACATAAATATAATATAACATTAATTTTTAACTTAATACAATTCCTACTTTAATTTTGAAGATTTGAATATTTCCGGCTTATACGCATTCAGTCTAACAATTTTTGCATTTAATCTTAAATCTTTTAGTTTTTTGGGAAGTTCTTTTGAAAAAGATGTCTGATCATATCCCAATGCAATAATTTCTGGCTTATATTCTTTTATGATTTCAAACTTATCTTCAAGGTTGCCCAAAGCTATTCCGTCAGCCAATTTACTTGTCTGAATGCTTTTCAGTCTTTCCCGCTCATTTTTTTTGGGCCTAAAACCTTTAACTTTTTCCACTGTTTCATCTCGGGCTACTACTACCAACAAATAATCTCCTAACTTTTTCGCTTGACACAAATAGCTCTCGTGACCTGGATGGAAAATATCAAATGTCCCAAAAGCAATTACTCTTTTCATTATATTCAGATTTTATTAATAATCAACATCCCGATATAGCCATAACCTAATCCTAAAATTATCCCAGCTAAAATATCTGATGGGTAATGCATTCCTTGATACAAGCGAGCATAGGCCATTGATAGAATCATAAGAACTGCTAACGGCCAGAGATTTAAATAAATTGAAATTATGATAAAGAGCATTGCCGCGGTAGTTGCCATATGACTAGATGGAAAAGAAGAGTCTTTAAATTTACGACCGATTGGTTTTATAATTTCAGGATATTTTAAATAAGGACGCAGTCTTTTTCCAAAAACCTTTGTTAAAATACGCTTAATTAAACCTTCAGTAATTAGAAAGTGGACAATATTAACAATCACCATTCCGAGAGCTATATTTTTTCCATTATTAATATCAAATACTAAAAAAATTAAAGCTACAAAAAACCAAAAAAAGAAAAGGAATTTTAGCCGACTCACAATGTCGGCAAATTTATTAATCAATCCCAAATTAAGAGAATTAAAGAATTTTACAATTTTAAGTTCCATTTATTTAAAAGAAATTATTTGCCAACCATATTTATCAATTTCTTCTTGGTTAAAAAATTTTATATCTTTGGTTTTTGAAACATAAGTCACTTCCTTCTCTAATTCTCTTCCAGTATAATTCCGATTTTCATCAATTTCTTTTAAGATTAAGGTGTCACCTGAATTACATTCCCAATCCGCTAAACGCAATTCAAATTTCTTTTCACCAGAAACAATTTTATCAAAATATTCTTTCTGAATTTTCTTTTCAATTTTCATTATTTTATTTTAGATAAATCTCCATTTAAAATAATTGGTTGCATTGCCAAAATTTCATCTTTATATCCTATTTCTGGAATTGGATTAAGTAAAAATATTTTTTTATCTAAAACATGTGCGAAGCCTATTTCCAAAAAAGAATTCCCTCCAATATAATTATCAATTTCCTTTAATGATTCGTTGACAACCAAAAGTGCGTCGTTCTCTCCAATTTTATTAAAATAATCCCTAATCAAATCCTGTTCTATTTTTCTTTTTGTTGATTCATTAGCTTCATCATTAGACATTCCAAATTCAGCATATTTTTCTGCATGCAATGGCACTAAGACCTTATGCCCTAATTTTTTCAAATCTTTTTTTATTCCTACCATTTTTTTGGAAAGTTTCATACTTCCACAAATTGCAATTTTCATAAAACTATTCTTTAGTTTTCATTGGTGGGAAGATAACAGTTTCACGAATAGATTTATTCATAATAAAAGCGAAAAATCTTTCTGAAAATCCCATTCCAAAAGCTGGTGGCATTCCATACTCCAATGCCTCAACAAAATCTTCATCAATCATTTGTGCTTCCGTGTCGCCTGCTTCACGCATCTTCATTTGCTCTTCAAATCTCGCTTTCTGATCAATTGGATCATTAAGTTCTGCAAAAGCATTACAAAGTTCACTTTTCCCAGCGATAATTTGAAATCTCCGTACTTTTTTTGGATTTTCCGAATCAATCTTAGCTAGAGGAGAAATTTCAAGAGGATGTCCAACCAAAAAGCATGGCTGAATCAATTTTTGACGAACAGTTTTTTTGTAAATCGTGTCGATCATTCTCCCGAGACCATAAGTTTTTTCATATTTAATTTCCAACTCATCAGCTTTCGCTTGCAAATTTTCGATTGTCATATCTTCATTTAAATCCAACCCAGTTTCTTTCTTAAATTCAGTGAAATAATCAACAATTGGAAATTTAGTTTCCCAATTTATTTTTTCTCCTTCATAATTGGTTTCAAATCCACCAGTAACTTTTTGAACTATTTCTCTAAACAAATTTTGGGAAAATTCCATTCCTTTTTCCAAATCAGAATAAGCCCAATAAAATTCAACATGATCAAATTCCTGAAGATGTTCTCGGTCAATTCCTTCATTTCGGAAAACACGACCGATTTCAAAAACTTTTTCGTAGCCTCCTACTAAAAGTCTTTTTAATGGCAACTCCAAGGAGATTCTCATGAAGAAATCTCGATCAAGGGCATTGTGGTGCGTTACAAAAGGTTCTGCATCTGCTCCGCCAGGAGTATGCTCCAAGACCGGAGTTTGCACTTCTAAAAATCCTTCCTTCATCAAAAAATTTCTAGTCGTTTGCCAAAAAATATTCTTTTTCCTAAAAACTTCTCGTGTCTCTGGATTCATCATTAAATCTAGATAGCGTTTTCTGAGTAGCGCTTCTTCATCTTTCAAGCCAAAATATTCTGTTGGAATTGGACGAATGTTTTTTGAAAGTATATTCCAATCAGAAACTTCTAAAGTTTTTTCGTCCTGCTTAGTTTTAAAGAGTTTTCCCTTTGCCTCAACAAAATCACCAATCTCTACATTTTTAACAAATAGTTTATATCTAACTTCATCTATATTTTTTTTATTAAGAAAAAGTTGAATTTTCCCAGATTCATCTTCAATATGTGCAAAAGTTGATCCACCCATTGGACGAAAAGATTTAACTCGCCCTACTAAAATAATTTCTTTGTCAGAAAGATTATCAAATTTTTCTAAAGCCTCAGAATTTTTCATATTCCGAGAAGTTTTTTCTGGATAAGCTTCTATTCCAGAATTTTTAATATTCTCTAACTTCTCAAATTTTGTCTTTAAAATATCTTCTCTCATATATTAAGCGCATTTACCATGTTGAATATTTTTTCTTGAAAAAATAATCTGCCAAAGGCGGATTTATTCAATATGGTAAAAATATAAGTTATAATTAACTCCAATATCTAAATTCTATAATAAAAAAGCCAGAAAATCAACTTTTCTGGCTTTTGAGATTCTAGCTTAAGGGATAGCTTAGCTTATTTCTAAAATTTTATATTTCATTTTTCCAGAAGGAACTTCGATTTCAGTCTCTTCTCCTTTTTTACAGCCGATAAAACCTTTTCCCATTGGAGATTCATTGGAAATTTTTCCTTCACTTGGACTAGCCTCATTAGACCCGACAATCTGAAAATCCATTTCATTCCCATTAAATTTAACTTTTATATGTGATCCCATTTGAACAACATCGGAAGATTTATTAAAAGCAACAACTTCAGATTCTTTTAACATAAATTCTAACTCTGCAATTCGAGCTTCATTTTCTGATTGTTGAGATTTGGCTTCACTATATTCAGCATTTTCACTTAAATCGCCTTGTTCCTTTGCTTCCTTAATTGAGGCAGCAATATCTTGTCGAATTTTATTCTTTCGCTTTTCTAATTCTTCTCTAATTTTTTTCAAACCATCTTCGGTAATAAATTTTGTCATAATCTTAATCTAAAAGTTAAAAATATAAAACAAATTGTATCACACTTGAAATAAATGTCAATAACAATTTTTAAATATAATATACTTTATTTAAGCCAAAAATTAATTTATTAGACTTTATCTCTCACTAAAATACCAGTCATAAACATCCTTAGTAATAGAAACCGCTTTTGAATTCGATGATTCACCACCACCTTCAATTAAGATAGCCATCGCAATTTCTGGATTTTCAAAGGGAGCAAAAGAAATAAACCAAGCATGTGATTTTCCCTTGCTTAATCCAAATTCAGCTGTTCCTGTTTTCCCAGCTACCTTAACTGGCAAATCTTTTAACAGCTGTGCACTTCCAAATTCAACAGTTTGTAACATTCCCTCACGAACAATATTCATAACATCGGAAGGAACAAAATTTTCCCTGATAACCTTTGGGGTTGTGTTTATTTTTTCATCATTACTCTTCTCAATTCTATTAACAAATTTTGGAGAATAAAGCGTTCCTTTGTTGGCAATTGCCGCCGTATAATTAGCCAATTGAATAGGCGTCGCCATAACAAATCCTTGTCCAATCGCAGAATGATACGAATCACCAATATACCAACGCTCGTTAATTTTATCTTGCTTCCAATT
>Ga0222628_1000270_pt1 | contig 24408 bp, 33 predicted proteins | sample AntAcemetageno95_FD_179860 | JGI IMG/M metagenome (GOLD analysis project Ga0222628, IMG submission 179860) | Saline water microbial communities from Ace Lake, Antarctica - #95 | ecosystem: Environmental > Aquatic > Non-marine Saline and Alkaline > Saline | place: Antarctica: Ace Lake | collected...
ATTGACCTGAAGAAGCCCAAGAAACGGGATATCGAGATCTTGACTGCGCTGGCCTTGCATCTTCGAGGACGTGCCGGAAGGCGGGCCCGCGAAGCGTTTTTGACATTGGCAGGAGACTATATACCTACCGATAGCGCGCAATCTGAAGCTGGACCTCCCGAGCCTGCGGCAGATTCGCAAAGCAATGCCTAAGCTCAAGGCCTGACTCTACTTACGATCCACCTCGTGACCTTGCGCATCGAACAGCACCGCCAGGTCGATTTCGTCATTGTTCCAGATGGGCGATTCGAAGTCGCAGCAGAAGCCCTCTTCGTTGCGGTCCTCGGTCATCGCCCAGACTCGCAGGGTCTCTCCTGGAGCGATCTCCCCCTGCAACTCGCACGACTGCGCGCCCCGCTCTGAGAGCAGGCCCCATCCACTCAGATCCTGGGGCAGGTTTCCCTCGTTGGTGAGGTCTACATACTCATTACTCTTGCTGACCCGGCCGATGACAACGTGAGGCCCGCTTGCCAGCGGCTGCGGCGTTGCTGTTGGCGGCATGCGCGTTGGCTGCGGGGTTGCTGTTGGCGGGAGCGGCGTTGGGCTTGGCGGCGTCTCCGTTGGGGGCGACTGTCTGGTGGCGGTTGGCGGGACCGGCGTTGGGCTTGACGGCGTCTCCGTTGGCGTTGCCGTATAGGTGGGCAGAATGCCGGTCGCCCTCATGGTGCTGTCGGCGGCGCCAAGCCCAAACACGCCACAGCAACAGGCCATGAGCACTCCCGCGACGACGACGATGACGCGTGTACTGCGTCGTCCTGTCTTCCAAGCGTTGCGTAGCGTTTCCACGTTTCCTCTCCAGTGGGGCGATTGTCAATTAACTGGACGGGCTGTAGCCTTGAATGCGTCGATGCCTGGTCTATAATAAGTCATAGAACATGTATTCTACGAACTCCACGATTCACAAACTCCATACACGCTACGTAGCGATCAGGCTCCTGATGGCCCGGCGGCGCTGGCCGGCGGGCTTCGCTAGCTGGTTAACGGCTCGCTGCCGGGCGCGGCGCCGTGCTGCTGCTCCTGGCGACGAGCGCGTCTGGATTGTCTATAATGAGCATAGTCCAGGATATCCGCTTGTTCTTCGATAGAGGAATCCTCTAGCATCGTCACCAGTTCATGGAAGGTCGGGCTGCGGCTGGGTCGTCCCAGCAGCCCGGCCTTTTGCATTACCAGGGTCGGCGGCAGGTTGAGCGCGCGCGCGACTTTCGCGCAGAAATCGAAGGTTGGGGCAATCAGCCCTGTCATAACCATAGACATGCTGCCCGTCGAGATACCGCCCTGCCGGGCGACCCTTGTTTGCGTCCAGCCGTCCTTCTCGGTGCGGAGGTATTCGTTCAGCCAATCAGCGAATCTGTTCATCTCTTTGAATATACCTCAAGGGGCAATCATTCTTACGGGTAGATGACTCGGGGTATTGACAAGCACCAGCGGATATGATAGACTATCACTGATAACGAGTTCCCCGATCAATGAGACGATGCATAGGAGGCGCCATGTCGGAAGAGTACGTTACGAAGGCGATCTCGCTCCCGCGGTCGGTGGCTGAGCGAGTGGCGAAGGCTGCGGAGCAGGAGCGCCGCAATTTCAGCAACATGGTGGCGGTGTTGTGTGAGAACCAGCTGGCGATGCTGGAACAGGTCGCGGCGCCGACTGAGTCCGCCATCAGTGCGGAGCGATGACGGAGGCGGCGCGGCAGCGGTGGCTGGCGCTGGTGGTCGGGATCGCGATCGTGGCGGCGGCGTGGGTCGCGGCGCAGGTCGCGGGCCCGGCGTGGGGGTTGGCTGCGGCGTTGGCGGTCTGTGCCGGCGCCGGCATTGTGATCGAGTAAGCCGGGTGAGCTCGATGGGTGAGCATCCGCGTCTATCGCGGAAGGATCCGGGTTCGAGTCCCGGGCTTGGCTCTGCGGGGCTGCGAGCCACCGCGAGATCCTCCTTTGGTGTGGCCGTGGACGGCGCGGGGGTGCCGTCCACGGCTCACTGGGGATGGCCTCGCCGGGGCACGGCGGAGGGCGTGGCCAGCATGGCGGGTGAGTCGGTCGGAGCATGGGTCTCCTATTAGCGCGCGTTGGGCCGTTGGCCCGCGCGCGCTTTCGTGTTTCTCAGGGCAGTGTCAACGTTCTGCATTCAGTCTATCAAATGAATCGCTCATTGGGTAGAACGGGCGCCAAAAGGGAGGCAAACGGGATGGATGTGTCTGTGGAGGCCGTAGTCACGGGAGCTGCGTTGTTGATTTTCGGCGTGGCCTTTGATCGCGCGGTGAGCGAGATGGAGCAGCGGCCGGCCGGGGTCGTAGGATATATGTCGCTCTTGGTGGTGGCCGGCGTGGGGATCACCGTGTTGCTGCTGTGGCCATTGGTGGGCACGGAAGCGGCGCTGACGCTGCTCTTTGGGTTTGCGTGCTCGGGCGTGCCGATGGTGGCCGGCAGCGTGGCGCGCCATATGCGGGCGCGCGATGCCGAGATCGAAGAGCTGCGCCAGATCCAGGCTGACCTGGTAGGGCATGACTAGGCCGAAGCTGGGCGGGTACAGGCACCGGCGGGCGCTAGGTGCCGCGTGGCGGGCCAATGCGCAGGCGCGGGATCATCTGCGCCGCGCCCTGGAGGCACGCTCAGCGCAGGCCCAGGCCGCGCTGCTCTGCTCCTGCGCCCTGGCGCTGGCGGCTGTGTCGGACGCGCTGTCTGAGATGCAGTCGCTGCTGGACGATCCGCAGAAGCGGGGGCAGGGCGAGGGCGGCGCGTCTCCCCGCGCCCCTGGGGTCACAGGCTAGCAAAATAGAAAGTCCGCAAGTGCCGCTTTTAGCAGTGCGCAGCTCGCTCGGCGGGAGGCTGGTAACAAACGCGGTCCGGGGTGCGATGGGGGCTGAACGGGCCACGAAAAGGCGCCAACTTGACATAAGGTACATAGTCGGAAGGTGTAAAGCAGGGGTTGGGCGGTGAGAACGCGGGGTACCCCTCCCCCTCAAAACTGCGAGGAGCGAGAGGGCCGCGGGCAGTGTCACGGGAAAATATACCACGTATCAGCAAACGGGTCAAAGACCATCTTGTTGACGGCGGAGAACTGACCGAGAGCTCTTCAGGTTTTTTATTATTAGCATCGAACACCCTCCCAGCCTCGTCTTGGTGATGGCCACCCAGAGGGGGAATGGGGGAGGGGCGGACGCAAGGAGCGGGGATGCAGCAACCACACGACATCGTCTCATTCTTGATCGACGGCGGCGACCCGAGCTTCGTCGCCGACAACTACACGGAGCATTCGGAGCCGTGGCCGGCGCTGATCGCGACGCTGATGGCGGAGGAGCCGCTGAAGCGCAATGAAGCCTTTGAGGCCGCGGCGAGCGCCCTGGACGGGCAGGCCGGCGAGGTGCGGACGCTGGTCTACGCCGCGCTGAACCGGCGTCTCGAGAAGAAGCGCAATGCGGACGGGCTGACAGAGGTGCCGGCGGCGCTGGGAGACGCGAAGGAGCAGCTCTCGGCGGGCGACCTGTTTGAGGGCCTGCAGAAGGAAGAGGATGGGGACGCCGGGGTCTTTGCGCAGCTCTACGATGGCCAGGTGGCCTATGATCACGCGGCGGGAGCCTGGTTTCTGTGGAGCGGACAGTATTGGGTGCAGGACCGGATGAACGCGATTGTCAACCTGCTGCGCAGGGAGGTCGCCGGGCAGTATGCGCAGCGGTATGCGGACCTGATGAAGGCCGACAAGGCAGAAATCGCGAAGCCGTACGGGAAGCGGGCCGAACGGCTCCACACGCAGCGGCGGAAGGAGCACGTGCTATGGGCGGCGGCCTCGCTGCCGGGGCACGCACTGTCGGGCGATGAGTGGGACTCGCAGCCGTGGCTGCTGGGAACGCCGAATGGGGTGATCGACCTGCAGACGGGGGGATTTCGGTCTGGGCAGCCGAAAGACTGGATCCGGACGGTGATCCCGACGACGTGGCAGGGTCTGGATGCGCCGGCGCCGCGGTGGGAGCAGTTTATCAGCGAGATCTTCGACCATGACCGGCAGATCGCGGAGTTCTTCCAGCGCCTTATGGGCTATGGGATCACGGGGCTGAACACGGAGCACGCGTTCCCGATCCTGTGGGGCCCGCAGGGACGCAACGGCAAGAGCACGCTGCTGGAGACACTGGCGGCGGTACTGGGCCAGGATGTGACGATGAGCATCCCCAGCAATGAGCTGATGCACACGTATCGCGGGGGCGCGGGCCCGCAGCCGTACATCGTGAAGCTGCGAGGAAAGCGCGTCGTGTGGAGCGCGGAGACGAATCCGGACCGGCGGCTGGATGGGGAGACGGTCAAGAAGCTCACCGGCGGCGACCGGATCCACGCCCACGCGAAGTACGCGAACCCGGTGGAGTTCACGCCGACGCACTTGCTGCTGCTGCTGACGAACCACCGGCCGAAGATCGAGGCGCAGGACAACGCGATCTGGGACCGGGTGCATCTGATCCCGTTCAATCTGCGGTTTGTGGATCGCCCACAGAAAGAAAACGAGCGGCAGCGGGACCCGTATCTGCTGAACAAGCTGAAGGAGGAACGCGAGGGCATCCTGGCGTGGTTGGTGCGCGGCTGCCTGGCCTGGCAGGAGCTCGGGCGGCTGGATCCCCCTCCGCAGGTGCAACTGGCGACCGAGGACTATCGCAGCGATGAGGATACGATCGGCCAGTTCATCGATGAGTATTGCGTAAGGGATCCGGATTCCATAGTCCTGCATCTCAGATTCTACAGGGAGTACGCGAAGTGGTGCAAGGATTTGCACCTATGGGCATCGGGCAGTCGGGACTTCGGCAGGCGTATGAAGGAACAATTCCAGTCGAAACGAACCAAACAGGGCATCACCTATGTCGGAATCGGCCTTCCCTTGCGCGGGAACCCCGGACAGATGGGCTTTGATGGGTAGGGAAATGGTTAAAGTACACCTTCTACACCAAAAGTACACCGACCAAAGTGGCGGGATTCAGACGGGAAACACCGATAAAGGTGTACTTAGTGTAGAAACTTTGCTTGTTTCAAGAGTTTTCTCCATATACATCCTCATATAGGGACTTCTTGGGGAGGCCGTTATTTCTACACTAAGTACACCATTTTGGGAGATAGGTATCTTGAATACTCGTTTTGACATTGAGAGTTTGAAGCGACAGGCCGATCTCGCTCGAATTGTTGAGCGCTATCTGCATTCGCCTGTGAAGGTTTCGGGGCGCTGGGCGTGGTTTCGTTGCCCTTTTCACGCTGCGGGCTCTGAGCGGACGCCAAGTCTCGGGGTTACGTCGGATAACGGTCTGTTCAAGTGTTTTGGCTGCGGAGCCTCGGGTGATGTCATTGAGTTCGTGCGGCGGATGGAGAAATTGAGCACGGACGGAAAGGGCTTCGTCGACTCGGTGAAGATCATCTCCGGCCTGGTGGGGAGTGACGTGGCGCGGGCGGAGACGCCGGTCCGGGTGAGCCGGCCGCCGGTGGATCAGAGGCCGCCGTCCGGCAAATGGCAGCGGGGAGCCAGGACGGTGGTGGCGGCAGCACAGCGGATGTTGTGGGAAACCGAGGGGCGCGGCGCGCTGCGGTATCTGACGGAGAAGCGCGGGTTGACGGAGCAGACGATCCGGGCCTGGGGGCTCGGGTGGCACGTGAATACATCGTATCTGCAGGCGGACGCGCTGGGCCTGGATCGGGCCAAAGATGTGTGGCTTCCGCAGGGGCTGGTGATCCCGGGGGACGTGGCCGGAGTGTTGTGGTACGTGAAATTCAGACCCGCCAGGGCGGTGAAGTTCGGCGGGAAGTACTACGGGATCCCGGGCGGGAAGACGGCGTTGCTGGGGGCCGACCGCTGGACGCCGGGGCTGCCGCTGCTCCTCTGCGAGGGTGAGATGGATGCGTTCACGGCGTGGCAGGCGCTGCGAGCGAAGGCCAACGTGGCGACGCTGGGCGGCGCGGCCAAGGGCCGCCGTGGGGGCAAGGTCAACTTCGGCCGGTGGACGGGGGCCCTGCTGCAGGCGCAGCGGATCTTGGCCGCGTTCGATACGGACGCGGCGGGGCAGGAGGCAGGCGACGCGCTGGCGGGGGCCAGCGAGAGGGTGGAGCGCGTGCAGGTGCCGTATGGGGAGGATATCAATGGGTTTCACGTGATGGGGGGAGACCTCTCAGCGTGGTTTGAGGCGGTCTCCGGGGAGTCAAAAGTCACAAGTCACAAGTCTAAAGTCAAAACCGGGAGCAGATGGCCGATGGTGATGGTGTTTGAGGGTGAGGCGGGACTGGCGCTGCCGCACGGGTTGTGGCGGCGATTGGAGGATGGCCGGCTGGAGGCGACGATCGCCGGGCCGGAGGTGTTGGAGGCGGTGTTGTGGGCGACGCGGGCGGCCAGGGCGGGGGGCAGTTGAAGGTCGCAGGTCGGAAGTCAAAAGTCGAAAGTCTGGAGGTGGGTGATGGAGCGGGAGAAGGCGCTGGCGGTGGCGCGGAAGGTGATGGGGCTGTTGGGGCCGGCGGTGGATCGGATTGCTGTGGCGGGGTCGGTGCGGCGGGGGGTGGACGAGGTGAAGGATGTGGAGTTGGTGTATGTGCCGAGGCTGGTGGCGGCACAGCGGACGCTGTTCGAGATGGGCAAGGTTCCGGCGACGGAGGCCAGGATCTACGAGTTGATGCAGTTGAGCGTGCTGCGGCTGGATCAAGAAGTGCTACGCAATGGGCCGAAGTATAAGCGGGTGATCCACGTGGCAAGCGGGGCGGTGGTGGAGCTGTTCCGGGCGGATTGGGCTAACTGGGGGCTGATCCTGGCGTTGCGGACGGGGCCTGCGGATTTCATGAAGGTGCTGGTATCGCACGAGTGGAAGGGCGGGGTGATGCCGGTGGGGATGAAGATGCAGGGCGGGTATCTGTGGCGCGATGGACAGAGGCTGTCGACGCCGACGGAGGAGTGCTTCTTCCAGGAGATGGGGCTGCAGATGTGGCAGCCTGAGTGGCGGACGGCGGAGCGGCTGCGGGACTACGCGCGGTCGATGGTGGCGGTGGCGGGATTTGAGTGAGAGCGACATCGGAATGCCGTCGAAGGTTGCAGGTTGAACGTTTGAACGTTCGGGAGGGTGAGATGGGCGAGAGAGCTTGGAGAGTGTTGCACGAGAGTCCGCAGATGTCTGGGGAAGACCTTCTTCGGGCCGCGCATACGGAGAAGACCGCATTGGGGCGGGTCGTGCTTTCCCTGATGGATGCGCGGAGCTTTGAGGAGTTGATGTGTATCGTGGCAGCGCCGGAGTACGAGCGCTTCGAGGGGCGTTATGAGGTCCAACTGGCTGAGACGGCTGCGCGAAAGCGTTTGGAAGCCGAGGCGGCGACGTTCGCAGCCAATGACGTGGCGCGGCGGTTGGCAGAGGAGTCGGCTCGGGTATGGCAGGAACGGTACGAGGCGCTCGCCGGCGAGTGCAGGCGGTTGACGCTGTCCGCGGGCGAGAACGCCGTGGAGTTTTTCAGGGCGCTGGCGAAGGTGCGGCAGTTGCTGTTGGAGCGTTAGCACGTTTCAACGTTCCAACGTTTGAACGTTAGGGTCACGGGAGAGGGGCGATGCCAAGGATTACGTATCACGAGAAGCGGTTTTCAGCAACGAGCACAGCCACGATCGCGGAGGCGAACAAGATCATTGCTGAGTATGAGGCGCAGGGGTTCGATCTGACGTTGCGACAGTTGTATTACCAGATGGTGGCGCGCGATCTGCTGAAGAACAGCCAGCGGTCGTATAAGCGGTTGGGGCGGATCGTGGCCGATGCATGACTGGCGGGGCTGATCGATTGGAACGCCATTGTCGACCGGACGCGGAGTGTCAGCGGCAATGCCCATTGGAACTCGCCGCGTGAGATTATCGATGCTGCGGTTGGCCAGTACAGGATTGACAAGTGGGCCGATCAGCCGTGCCGGCCCGAGGTGTGGATCGAGAAGGACGCGCTGGCAGGCGTGATCTCGGGCGTCTGTGGCGAGCTCGATGTGAAGTACTTTTCGTGTCGTGGGTACACGTCGGCGAGCGAGATGTGGAAGGCCGCATACTGGCGGATGGGCAATGACCAACGGCACGTGATCATCCACCTGGGCGACCACGATCCGTCAGGTGTCGACATGACGCGCGATATCGTCGAGCGGCTGTCCCTCTTCGCCGGGAGACCGATCGAGGTCAAGCGGATCGCGCTGAACATGGATCAGATCGAGCGCTATGGCCCGCCGCCTAATCCGACCAAGATCACGGATAGCCGGGCGGACGGGTATATCGATCGGTATGGATACGATTCGTGGGAGCTGGATGCGTTGGAGCCCAGGGTGCTGGCGGACGAGATCCGGAAGGCCGTGTTGGAGCTGCGTGATGAGGACGAGTGGCGCATCGCGGTCGAGGTCGAGAGCGCTCACAGGTACATGCTGGAGCGGGCTGCCGAGAACTTGGCTCTGTAATACAGGGCGTGGCGATATGAGCCGCCTGGCCGCAGGGGATGCCCGCAGGGCGTTTTTACGGGCGATGAGGTGTAAACTGACCGGTGTCAGGCAAAGTGGGCCTAGAGAGCCGCTAAGGGGCCTTAGAGACGATGGCGGAAAATCGCAGTTCTCGAATCGCAGATCACTGGCCACGAGTCACAATTCGCGGGAGGTGGGGGATAGATGTGCGCACGGCAGTCGGGGATGTTTTCGATGGCGGATGCGTTGATCAGGACGGAGGTGTTGTGTGATCCGCGGAACGCGACGGATATCGTGTGTCGGACGCGGGTGGCGTATCGCTGGCGGGAGGCCGTGCGGTGGGGCCGTCGTCGCAAGTGCGACTATCGGGAGGTAGCTCCGGTGGAATGGGCGATGCGGGCCGGGGATTGCCTGGCGGTGCGACAGGCCTGGGGTCTGCTGTTCGACTATGTGGTGCAGATCCAGATGAATGCGCCGGTGTCGATGCGCTGGGAGTTGGATATGGGCGGTCTGCGCCGCGGGGACACGTGGTTGCTGGGTGCGGTGCGGACGTTGGTGGAGGTGGCGGGGCTGGAGATTGGGGTCAGGGTGAAGGTTGTGAGCTGCGAGTTGCAGGCTGCGGCGTGAACGTGATGGCGGATCGCGATTCACGGTTCACGATTCAGCGGAGGAGAACGTGAGCCGGCCGCGGGTGACGCGGGCGGTGCGGAGCCGGCTGGGGCGACTGCTGGAGATGCGGTATCGACCCAGCGAGTTGGCGGAGGAGTTGGGCGTCTGTGTGGATACGGTGCGGCGGGGATGGTTGCGGGCCGGAGCGCCGCACGAGCGCGACGAGGCCGGGGAAGTGTGGTTGATGGGGACAGAGGTCGCGGCGTGGCTGGAGGCGATGGGGGACAGGCCTAAGGTGGTGCTGGGGCCGGGCGAGGCGTTCTGCTTGCATTGCCAGGCGGCGGTGGCGATGGTCGAGGAGGAGCGGGAGGCGACCGGCGGGGCGGTGTTGGTGCGGGGGCGGTGCGCTCGGTGCGGGGGGAGGGTGGCGAGGTTTGAAAAGGCGGAAGTCGACAGTCTTGAGTCACAAGTCGGGGGCCAGGAGTGAGTTGTGGGTCACTGGTGTTTGATGAGGAGGGTGCTGAGAATGCGACACGCTGAGGACGCGAACTACTGGCAGACCACAATCCGCCCAAGCAAGAGCCAAGGCGAGATCATGGAGCTACTAGACGATTTCGGTGCTGACGGCCACCAACTGACACAGGGCCGTGCCGGTGATAAGCTGGCGTGGCTCATCCGCTTTCAGTGGATGGGCCGCTCGTATCGGTTCATGTTTGCGCCACTTGACTGTCGCAACCCTGACGCGGTGCACTCATTTGGCGGGAAGCGGCGAGCACACCACGAACAGGCCATGTTTCAGATGGGGCGGATAGCAGTCTACTTCGTCAAAGCAATTCTCACGGCCGCCGAAGCACACCCGCACGCTCTGTTCGGGTTTATGGAGCTGCCGGGGACCAGCGGCCCGAGTGGTTTGCCGTCAACTGCGGGCGAGTTGGATGTCTCCGGCGTACGGTCGGCATTGCCCGCGCTCCCTGCACCGAACTACCTTCCGAGTACGTGAATCCTAGTGCAGCGAGGTGTGCTGATGAAGAGCAAGTGGATCCTGGAGGTGGTAGCAGCGTTGTTCGTTCTGTCTGTCGTCTGCTTACTGGGGGCGATGTTTGTGGTGAGCGTGCGGCAGGAAAATGTGTGCTGGGCGGCGGGGTATGAGTTGCCGGTGAATTATGCCGGGGAGTGCTGGTGTTTCGGTCGGGATAGGCAGCCCGAGGTGGTCGCGCTTGCGGCCCTGGAGGACGGCCTTGGTGATTGACCGGAGGAACTACGCGGACTGCAAGGAGCATCTGCGGTACCGGCGGGAGGTGTGCCGGGACGCTGAGAGCACTCTGGAGACGCGGTGGCTCGCCCTGCGGTGGATGTTGAGGTGGGCGGATGATGTGCCGCTGACAGCAGCACCCGCGATCCGTCCCACCTGGACGACGTGGTTGGGTGAACAAGCGGACCGGACTCGGTCCGGGGATGGGAATAGCCTGGCGGCGTCGACGGCGGAGGGGATGACGTCGATGGTGCGGACGTTTTTCAAGTGGGCGATTCTGGCGCACCAGCGGTATCACAAGGTGACTCTGCTGTGGCAGGACTCGCTCAGGGCGCCGGAGATGGCGGAGCCGCCGAAGGAACGGACGTATTATACGCTGGCGGATGTGGAGGCGCTCGCGGCCGTGGACGGGGGGTCGATGCGGTGCCGGCGGGCGCAGGCGGCTGCAGCGATGTTGTTTCTGTCGGGGATGCGGAGCGGGGCGTTTGTGACGCTGCCGATCCGGTGTGTGGATGTAGCGGGGCGCAAGGTGCGGCAGTGGGCGAGCGAGGGAGTGAAGACGAAGAATGGGAAGACGGCGACGACGTGCCTGCTGCCGATCCCGACGCTGCTGGAGGTAGTGCAGGAGTGGGACGATCTGGTGCGGGGCCGACTGCCGGATGGGGCGATGTGGTACGCGAATCTGACGAATCGGCCCGGTCCGAAGGATGTGGAGGCGACGCTGCTCCAGTCACGCAATAGGGCGCATTCGCTGCGTGGGGATCTGGCGTGGTTGTGCGACCTGGCGGAGGTTCGGTATCTGCGGCCGCACGATATGCGCCACGGGCATATCGTGTACGGACTGGCAAGGGCTCGAACGGCGGCTGAGCGGAAGGCGGTGAGCCAAAATGCGATGCACTCTGATTCGTCGACGACGGATACGGTCTACGCGCGGCTGACGGGGGATGATCAGGCGCGGTTGATTGCGGGATTGACGGAAGGCCCGCCGCCGCGGCCCCCTCGCGGTGGGAGCCGGACGCGCGCGCAGATTCTGGCGGATGTGGCGGCGGACATTGCGCTGTTGAGTGAGATGGCGGGGTGAGTCAATAGGAGGACGAGATGGTAGAGCAGGTTGAGGCGAATCCGCGGTTCGTGTTTCGGGGTCAGTCGGTGGAATGGCTGGAGGCTTTCAGGGCCAAGCTGCGCGAGTATTTGATGTTGGAGCTGGACGATCTGGGGCAGGCCATCCTACAAACGCACGACGCGCTGAGCGTCTTGCTGGCGCTGGCGAATGGGCCGCGCGGCCATTCGGATTCAGGCGCGGACGGTTTTGTGGAGGAAATGAAGGAGGCGCTCGAGCAAGCCCTGGCAGGGTTTCCAAACACCCCCTCATTTGACCTCAAAAAAGTGGACCTGGTGGGACTCGAACCCACGACCCCCACAATGCCGGAGCTGCTACGGGTGCAAGTTCCAGTGTCTGAGCGTTCGATCTGTTGAATGGTTCGTTTGGCCGGTTGACATACAGTACGAGATCATGTAGTATATAGACGATGGCCTCTCAAGATCTGATGCGGGTAATAACGCCGGAGGCTGGGGAGCTGACGGTGAAGTCATCGCGGGTTGTGGCGATGATCAAGTTCTTGGTGAACAACGAACGCAGGATCGGGAGCATCCCGAAGGGGCAGCTTTTGTTCGGGTTCGCCGGGGCCGCGTCGTTGACCGTGGATGTGAACGCGAGAGAGGATCTCACCAAGCGTTGATACCCTGTGAAAGCGAAGGCAGGGGGAGGTTCGGGGCAGTGTGAGCGGGACGCGAAGAGCCCGACGACACGCCGGATAGTGTAACCGGCGCAGGTCCTGTCACGGCGTTAGCGTAAGAGCGCGCTTGGACCTGGACGTACTGAAGATCGGCGTTAGCGTAAACGGCGCGCCACGTGTGCTTTGCACGCGTGGTGCGCTCTTTGTTTTCCAGGAGGTGTTCGCGTGAATCCTGACTGGGTGGCAGGACTGGCGGAGGTGTTCGGATCGGTGGCCAAGGCGGTGGCTTTGGTGACCTTTATGTCGTTCGTGGGGGAGCGGCTGGTGGAGTTGCTCCAGCCGGTCGTGAAGCCGCTGACGCGCTGGTTACAGTCTCTGGCCGGTAAGGCCCTGGGAGCCGAGGATGGCTGGATAACGATGCTCTTCGCGTTGTTGGTGCAGGGCCTCGTGGTTGCAGCGACGGGCGCCAACGCTTTCGCGCCGTTCGTAGCCAGGCCGTGGACGGGTGTAGTGCTGACGATTCTGGCCGGGGCCGGTGGGTCGAATTTCTGGCACGACATATGGCCGAAGCGGGAGTGACGTCGCCGATGGATCCTACCGTAGCGGTGTCGATTGCGGTGTCGCTGGTCGCGGTGTTGGTGACGGTGTTGTCATGGCTGACCTCGGCGCGGAAAGGACGCGTGGACAATTTGTGCAAGATCATCGATGCGCAGTCATCGCGGATCGATGATCTGCGCGAGGATCTGAGAGATGCGATGGCGCGAATTGAGCATCTGGAAACGGAGAATCGGTGGTACCGGACGATTTTCTCGCAAGAGGGGATAGATCCGGATACGTACCTCAAGGAGCGAGCAGATGTCGGTGCTAGTTAACCGCGGGCTGGAGCAAGGCGAGGGGTACGCGGACAAGGCGGGCGGGACGGTGCTGGTGTTCCGCGAGGACGGCACGCCGATCGATACGATTGCGCGTGGCGAGGACAATCCGCCGGCGGGGTGGGGGATCTGGTATACGTGGGAGCAGGCAGCTCCTCCGTGGGATCCCGGCAACGAGGTTGGGCATGCGAGACCGGAGACGCGTTATGCGCCGCATTTGGAGCGTGTGCAGGAGGGCGAATCCGGGTTCGTGATGTACTCGTTCTATCGCATCCATCACGGGGGGCTGTTCCAGCGGGTTGAGGATCTGGAGCCCGGCGTGCGGTATCAGTTCACGATCGGCAACCACGCGTGGAGTTCCACGGATGACAATCCGCTGACCTCGGACGGCGCGCCTGGGCCGTTCTATCGGCTGTTGGCGGATCTGGGCCCGGACAGTGGTGGATTGGAGAATTATCGCGCGCGCGTAGGTGTTGATCCGACGTGCGGGCTGGATCCGTTTGTGGGTGACGTGGCCTGGGGGCCGTGGGCGGTCATCTACAATGCGTATCGCGATCTGCCGCCAGTGAGCGCGGTGACCCAGAGCGAGCGGATGACGGTGTTCACTGAGCATCGGTTCTTGTGGCCGTTTGAGCACTGTGATGCGTATTACGACGGTGCGGTTCTGGCGACGAGCCAGGATCAACCGGCGCACGATGGTTGGACGGATGGGCGGGCGCAGTATGAGCGGACGTTTGTGCTGCTACCGCCGGGTGCCGGGGCTGCGTGGGCCAGGGCCGTGATCGAGGCGACGTGGGACGAGATGCGGTGGACCCTGGGTGGGTCGGCCGATGACGCAGGGATCGGGCCGGAGGTGCGGCGGGTGATCCCGGTGAATCCGCATATGTGGGTTAATGACCTGGAGGCCTTCTTCCTGGAGCACTATGCCGGAATCGAGTATGTGCCGGCGGAGGCGGCAACACCGGACGCGCTGATCTACGTGCTGAATGCGCTGATCGCGGGCTCTGAGGAGCCGGGTGGGCCAGAGGAGCCGGATGAGCCTCCGGTTACCCCTCCAAGCGGCGGCATGCAGAGGTTCCTCAACTTGCCGGTGAATCTGGCCGGGGGATTGCACACTAAGGGGCTGTTCGAGTATTGGCAGGAGCTGGTGCGGGATGCGCCGCCGGGCGTGTTGAAGGTGTTCAGCGCGGGGGATGCGTACCATATCGGGCAGTTTGCACGTGCGTTGGAGCCGGATGCGGTGCAGCCGAAGACGCGGTCGGTGTGGCGGCGGTATGTGAGCAATGACGGCGCGTGGGTGAATGTGGCGGATCGCAGGGCGAGCGCGCGGGCGTTTTTGGCGCTGTATCAGGCGGAGGTGGCGACGGCGGCCAGGAATCTGGGGATCACAGAGGCCGAGCTGCTGCGGTGTATCGATTACATTGGGAGCATCAACGAGGTGATTGGGACATTCGATCCGGAGACGCCGCGGCTGGTGGAGTTCGATGTGTATTTCGCTGAGGCGATCGACGAATGGGCCGGCGGGCTGGTGAAGGGCACGTTGCTGACGGTTGCGGTCGGGAACCCGCACGAGAGTGAGGTCCCGTTGCTGCTGCCCGTTGCCGAGGTCTCTCATCGGGATGGGCACCTTCTGGATTACCACGGCTATTGGACGGCGACGCGGGAGCAGTCGTTCCTGGGTGATCACTGGCAGTATCACGCAGGACGGTGGGCGGCGTGGGACGAGGTGTTCACGGCCCATGGGCTCTATCCGCTGTATATGGCGGGCGAGGCCGGCGTGGTGGCCAGCCATAGTGCGGACGGGACGGACTTCGGCGGCGGAGAGAGTTGGAAGGTACTGGGCGACTTCCCGAACTATCTGGCGATGATCCGCAAGAAGAACGATCTGATCAGGGCCTGGAACGCGACGCACGGCGACCGAATGTTGGGCGACGCCCTCTTCACGGGCGAATTCTGGGGCTGGGATCATTTCAAGATCGGGCCCGGGGACGTGCGGCTGTTGATCGAGGGGGCCCGGACGTGGTGACGTTCCCGTGGGTGACGGTGGTCCGGCTGCCGATGAAAAATCTTGAGAAGCCTTGGTATGAGGCGACGCGGGTGTTTGGGCCGTATAACGGGCATCCGCGCTATTGCGAGGATTGGAATCTGGAGGCCGGTGGCGATTCAGATCTGGGGGAGCCTCTGGTAGCGCCGTGGTCGGGCGTTGTGATCAATGCGTATGAAGCCGGCGGTGCGTGGGGCAAGATCGTGCGGATTATGGGATTGACGCCGGCGGGCGACATGGTGACGTGGATGGGGGCGCACCTGGCAGAGGTGTGGGTGCGCGCGGGGGATGTGGTGATGGTGGGGGATTGTGTTGGGACGATCGGAAACGCCGGCGGGCGGTATGCGGCGCATCTGCACGAGCAGATCTGCGTGGGCGAGGTCCCCGGGCCGGAGGTGTTCGGCACGGATCGGCGGTTTGATTTTCGGCAGCCGTCGATGTTCTACGGCGAGCATGGGGTGGATGCGGAGTTGATCCGGAGGGTGACGGAGCGGGATGGGCAGTGAGGAGGAGCGCGCAGTGGAGCAATTGGTAGAGATTGAGACATCGGCAACCTCAGCGGGTTCGGCGATGATCACAGGCAGCCCTTCTCCCGAAGAAACGCCGGAGGCGCCTGCGACGGCCACGTCGCCGGTGCCGGCATCGCCGGAGTCGCCGGTGTCTCAATCTGTGTCAATGGCAGAGGTGGGGCCGGCGACCCCGCGGTTGCCCGGGATGGAGCAGGCCGCGAGGAATCCGTACGACGAGGCTCAGCTGTTGTCGGAGCAGGCGCGGGCGATGTTTGAGTCCGGCGATGGCGCCGTAGCATGGCTTGACGATTACTTCGCGCTGCAGGTAGATGGCTGGAGCTGGCGCCAGGCGGTGTATATCATCTGGGCGAGCCAGCCGAAGGCGACGCGCGTGCCCGGGACAGAGTCGGAGCTGGCGGTGCAGGTGTTGGGCCTGGCCTCATCGCGCGCGATCCGGGTGTGGAAGCAGGAGAATCCACAATTGGAGCTACGGATCCACAAGCAGCAGATGTTAGAGCTGGGGCGGAATCGCGCGGAGGTACTCGCGGCGCTGAGTGAGAGCGCGGCGACGCCGAGCTATCGCAATTATCGCGACCGGGAGTTGTACCTGAAGATCCACGGCATCTACAAGCCTACGGAGCGAGTGGAGGTCGGGTTGTTGTCCGGGGAGGAGCTGGAGGAGATGAGTGCGGAGGAGCTGGCGGCGCTTGCGAGTGTGCCCGTGGATTCGGTGGAGCGCGCTACATGAAGCGGGCCGCCGGCACGGAGGCGGTGCAACGCGAGCGGGCACGGCGGAAGTTGGCGCGCCAGGACCTGATCGCGTTTGCTTGGTACACGTTCCGGGCGTATCGCGCGGCGGCGGTGCACCGGCTGTTGGCGGATCATCTGATGCAGGTGGAGCAATATATCCGCACGGGCGGCAAAGAGGGGATCGGGCGGCTGATGGTCTTTATGCCGCCGCGGCATGGGAAGAGCGAGTTGGTCTCGGTGCGGTTCCCGGCGTGGTTCCTCGGACGGAACCCCGATATGCGGGTGATCCTGGCGAGCTGCACGGCGAGTTTGGCGACGGGGTTCAGCAGGCAGGTGCGGGACACGATTCGGGACGACGCGTTCGGGGCGATTTTTGGTGACAAGAGCGGCTTGGCGGGCGACGAGCGTGTGGCGCTGAGTCAGGAGAGCCGGAGCGCCGAGGCGTGGGACATTGACGGTCACGCGGGCGGGCTGGTGGCGGCGGGTGTGGGTGGTTCGATTGTTGGGCGGGGCATGCACCTGGGCATTGTCGACGATCCGATCAAGAACCGCGAGGAAGCGGAGAGCAAGATAACCCGCGAGTCGATTGATCGGTGGTATCGGAGCACCTTCTATACGCGGCTGGAGGATGGCGGAGCAATTGTATTGATGCACCAGCGGTGGCACTTCGACGATCTGGCCGGACGGCTCCTGCGGCGGATGGTGGAGGAGGACGGCGCGGATCAGTGGACGGTACTGAATCTGCCGGCGATCGCGGAGCCGTGGGCGCAGGATGTGGCGACGGACGAGGCGACCAAAGCCGCGAAGGCCGGCTGGTGGAAGTGCGCGGACGCGCTGGGCCGGTCGCCGGGCGAGCCGCTGTGGGGCGCGAAGTACGATTTGGAGGCGTTGCGCAGGATTAAATCCAATGTGGGAACGTATGAATGGGACGCGATGTATGGGCAGCGGCCCCAGAAGTTGGAGGGCGCGCTGATCAAGGCGTATGAGATCCACCAGATAAGGTCGGGCCAGATCCCCGCAGGGCTACGCGAGGTGCGGTATTGGGACCTGGCGGTCTCTGGGAAGAAGCGCGCGGACTTTATCACCGGCGCGCGGCTGGGGAGATCGGCAGACGGCAAGCTCTACATCCGGCACATTGCGCGACTGAAAGGGCCGTGGGCGGATGCGCGGTCGAAGATGATCAAGGTGATGCTGCGGGATCCGGCATCGGTGACGCAGGGGATCGAGATCAGCGGGCAGCAGGGCGGGTATTTTCAGGAGCTGCAGCGCGATCCGCAGCTCGTTGGTCGCGCGATTGTCGGGGTCAATCCGCAGAATGTGGGCAACAAGGAGGTCCGGGCGAATGTGTGGGCCTCCAGGATCCCTGACGGGTTGGTCCACCTGGTGGCGGCCAATGGGTGGGACGTGGACGCGTTCCTGAGCGAGGCGGTAGCGTTCCCGCTGGGTGCACACGATGACCAGGTGGACGCGGTGAGCGGCGCCGTACAGATGCTGCCGGCGACGATGAGCTTCGGAGAGATACCGCAGGCGCCGGACGTGCCCAGTCAGTGGGATCTGTTCGGCGAGATCGGTGGGGGCGACGGCGATCGATGGGGTCAAATGGGTTCGTTTGGTAATCTGGGGGGCTGATGGCGCGAATACCACTGACTGAGGTCGGGCAGACCGGGTTGATGCAGTTTGCCGGACAGGTAACGGAGACCTACACGGCGAAGCTGGCGTGGCCGGCGGCGTACGGCGTCTACGATGAGATGCGGCGCCGGGATCCGACGATCCGCACGATGTGGAACGCGCTGGTGATGCTGAGCCGGACGGCGAGTTGGTATTTTGAGCCGGAGAGCGAATCCGTTGAGGACCGTGAGGCTGCGGACTTTCTGCAGGATTGCCTGGGCGACATGAGCCACACGCCCGATGACGCCATAGAGGACGCGCTGACCTGCGTGCTGTTCGGCTGGTCCTGGCTGGAGATCGTCTACAAGCGCCGGGATGACGGCACGATCGGGTGGCGCAAGTGGGCGCCGCGACGGCAGTCGTCGTATTCCCGGTGGAAGTTCGACGCGACCGGCGGTCTGCAGGGGATGGTCCAACGGCCGGCGCCGGCGTATCAGGAGATCGCGATCCCGATCGACAAGAGCCTGCACTTCACGTTCCAGCGCGACGGCGGGAATCCCGAGGGGATGGCGCTGCTGGAGTCACTGTACGAGACCTGGTACTACCTCAAGAATTTGCAGATCATCAACGGCATCGGCTGGCAGCGCTCGTTTGTGGGGCTGCCGGTCTTCGAGTTCGAGCAAGTACCGCAGCCTGACGACAAGGCTGCGGTAGAGGCTATCGGAAAGGCGTTGTCGGTGGACGCCAAGCAGTACTTGAGTGTGCCCGCCGGCGTCAAGTTTCATCTGGAGAGCGTGAGCAATTCCAGCGCCGAGGCCCTGCTGCACACGATCCAGTTTTATCGGCTGCTGATGTTGCAGACGATGTTGGCGGATTTTATCAACCTGGGGACCGGGCAGACGGGCTCCTGGGCATTGGGCTCGGACAAGAGTCAGCTCTTCTTGATGGCCATTGATGGGACGCTGGATCGGCTGGCCAACGTGGTCAATGCGCACGGCGTGCCGAGGCTGCTGGCGTACAACCCGCGGATAGCCGGTAAGGCGAAGCTGACGCATACCAAGGTCGAGAAGCCGGCTCTGGGCCAGCTGGGGAGTTGGCTGCAGCAGGTGGGCGATCTGCTGACGTGGACGCCGGAGGACGAGAACTGGATCCGCAAGCGCACGGGCATGCCATCTATCTCGGCGGATCAGCGGGGACGGAAGCCCGTCACGGACGATGCCGGCGATGGAGATGCATCCGGCGGCGCACTCTCGGAATTCGCTGAGCCCGCCGGTTACGACGGCCGTGATCAGGAGCGCAAGAAGCTCGAAGGCGGTTTCGCCGGCGAGATATTGCAGTTCCTGAAGGCTCAGCTAGAGCGTGTGGCGGCTGCGGCGGGCAGCGATCGCGAGGTCGCTGACGACGATGAATTTTGGCAGCGGGAATCGTCCACGTTCCACCAGACGTTCCTGGGCAAGCTGATGACGGTGGTCCGGGCGCTGGTCGGGCTGGCGGTCGAGGATACGACGGCGCAGGTGGGCGGCGGGGCCGACTGGACCGAGGTCAATGCGGCGGCGGCAGCATGGGCGCGCGAATACGTTGACGAGCTGATCACCGGTATCACGGAGACTACGCGCAAGGGCGTCTTCGAGGCGGTGGCTACCTGGATCGAGGCCGGAGCGGAGTTGCCGGATCTGGTAGAGGCGCTGACGCCGACGTTTGGCGAGGTGCGCGCTGACATGATCGCGTCGACAGAGGTCACGCGCGCATACGACGAGGCCAACGAGATCGTGCGACAGCAGTTGGGACTCCCGTCGGCGCTGAAACGCGCGCCGGCGCACCCACGCTGTCGCTGCGCGACCCGGCCGGTACTCTTGCCAAATGGCGAATGGGTCGTGGTCTGGTACACGGTGCGCGACGACCGCGTCTGCAAGCGGCCGCTGAGCACGCCGTGGGGCGGTGCGGCGGGATGTCGCGATCTGCACGGGATGATTGTCAGCGAGAACTATGGCGGGCAGATGCTGAGCGACGTGCGGGCGGCGGTGAAATGATCGGCATCAGCAACCTGGCGGATTTCAAGCGGCAACTGAAAGGCATCCAGGATGCGCTGCAGGCTGAGGCCGAGGGCGGGGCGATGGAGAGGGTGGGCGAGACCGTCCACCAGGCGCTGCTGCTGCTGGCCACGTACGCGGCGGACTATCCGCCGCAGCCAGCGGACAGCGATTACCGCCGGACCGGGACGCTGGGACGGCTGTGGACAACGGCGACGCCGCACATGACGATGAGCGGGCACGTGCTGGATGCCAGGATCGGCAACGCGACGCCCTACGGCCCCTGGGTCCAGGATCCGGAGCGGCAAGGGCGGGTGCACCGCGGCCGCTGGCAGACGACAGATGAGGTGGTCCAGTCCCATCTCGGTGAGGTGGACGCGCTCCTGGCGGGAGCGGGGCTGGACATAGTGGAGCGGGTAGCCGCCCAGGCAGGAGGATGACAGTGGGGACAGCATCGGGATTCTTGTTTGCGGAGTTCGCTGAGGGGCAGCCGGTGGAGTTTCTGCGACTCGGTACGTTCACCGACGCCCACGGGCGGGAGATCGAGATCACGTCGGAGGTCCTGGACGCGATGGTGGCCAATTTCGCGGCCAACCAAGCTGGGCAGGACGTGCCGATCGATGTCGATCATGAGCGCAGCGAGGCTGCGGGTTGGGTTACCAAGCTGTGGCGCGAGGGCGATCGGCTATTGGCCGAGGTGGACTGGAACGAGCTGGGCGAGCGCATGGTCGGGGAAAAGATCTACAAGTATCTGAGCGCCGCGATTGATACGGCGCGCTGGGTATTGACGAGCATTTCGCTGGTTAATTTCCCGGCGGTAAAAGGGCTCAGGCCGGTTGAGCTGGCGGAAGGCCTATATGCCTGGGGAAGGGGCCGGATCAGCGTGGCTGCGTTTTTCCGGGCGCGTATACATCAATCGTTTGCCAGCGTTGCCGACCAGATGGCTATGTCCGGGGTCATATCCGCTGAACAGCGAGCGGCTCTAGGCGGGGCTATCGATGAAGCCACCGACTCCTTCGCCGCGCAGGTTGGCGAGCTGGGGGAATTGCTGATCGAAGCTCCGGGCTTTGAGTCGTATTACTATTCAGAAGTAACAGGAAGGGAGACTGTCGAGATGAATGAGGAAGAGCGGCGTGAGGAACTCCGCCAAGAGATCCTGGCGGAATTGGAGGATAAGCGGAAGGCGCGGACCGAGCTGCGCGAGGAGGTGCGCACTGAGGTCGAGGCGGAACTACGCGAGGAGATGGAGCGGCGCGGGAAGCTGGCCGAGTTCGCCGCGGAGATCTGCGGCGGCGAGGCGGGCCTGAGCACCGATCCGGCCGAGCTAGTCACGCTGATGGCCGGGATGGAAGCGGGAGCCCTGGCAAGGTGGCAGGAGGTGCTGCGGGCCAAGGTTGCTGATTTCTCAGAGACGGGCTCCAGCCGCGAAGGGCGCGATGACTCGAAGGAGCTGCCGGCCGAGCTGGGCGAGCAGTTGCAGGTCTGGATCGATGCCGGGCATGGTGTTGCGGAGTTTTTCAGCCTCAATGCCGATGCCATCGACGGTGCGATGGACGAATATAACCTGACCGAGTTTGACAAGGGCGGCGAGAGCTAGTCCTGGGACGGGTGGCCGGTTCATTACGAGTGCAATTGGAGGTACGAGAGAAATGGCTGATCTGACCAAGGACGCTCCGCTCAGATTCCTGGGAGAGGCGAAGAGCGAGAAGTGGGTGTTGGACAACAGTGCGGCCCAGAGTGTGTTCAAGGGCCAGCCGATGATCATGGATCTGAGCGCGGATACCGTGTATCCCCGCGGGTACGTCGATGCCACTGTGGTGGCAGCGACCGACATCTTCATCGGTATCGCAGCCGAGGCGAAGGCGGTCGCGACAGCGGACACGGAGACCGACAACGAGATCGAGATCTACACGTATCCGACCATCATCGGTTTCAAGTCGAGTGTCTTCACCGACGCCGACGTGGGCGACACGGTCTATATGAGCGACAGCGCCACGCTGAGCGCCACGGCCGCGGATAATCCGCAGATCGGGAAGCTGCAGCGCGTGCTGAACGGCTACGCGTTTGTGCAGTTGGTCACGCCGCAGATCTGCACCGGCGCATAGCGCCGGCGCGTAGCGAGCGACAGTAATCAGTGAATTGAGGGACAGGAGGGCGGGATGATTTCAGGGAATGTACCAAAGCATTTGGTCTCCGGGGCGCGGACGGGATTCCTCGTCGCGACGCGGAGTGCGAAGATGCCGTGGCAGCGCATCGCGATGCAGCTCAACATGGACGGCAAGAGTCAGGACCTCGTGGACCTCGGCGCCGCGCCGATGCCGGTGAAGAGCACGACCGGCCGCGAGATCCAGGACATGATCGAGAAGTCGATCAGCGTTACGCCGGAGGACTGGGAGATCATCGTCTGGATCAGCCAGAACGCGATCGACGACGACCGGACCGGGGAGTTGGACCGAAAGTCGCGCGGCGCAGGGATCAACTTCCAGCGCCACATCAACAAGCGCGTCTTTGAGGTCCTGAACGGCGGTGACGGGAGCACCTACGGGGCCTGCTATGACAGCTCCGACTTCTTCGACGACGACCACGCGGACGCCGGCGCCCACTACAACACGGATCAGGACAATGAAAACGCCTTGACCCTGAGTCTGGACAACTTCGAGACTGTCTATGTGGCCGCACAGCAGTTCGTGGACGATCAGGGGGAGTACACGGAGTACATGTATAACCTGCTGACCGTGCACCCGTCGAACGAGCGCATCGCGTCGCAGATCTGCACCAACGAGTGGTCGTATGACGGGGCCAATCGCGAGCGCAATCCCTACGACGGGAAGATGAGCTATATCGTGTCGTCGAATCTGGACACGACCGCGTGGCATCTGATCGCTGCCGATGAGGACATCAAGCCGATCATCGTGGCGATGCGCAAGCAGCCGACGCTGCAGGATGCATGGTTCGATCCGTTGCAGCCCGACGGCGGCCGGAATTACTTCAAATTCCACGCCCGGTACGAGATGTACTACGGCGACTGGAGGCTGGCGGCCCAGGGTAACACGTAGGCCTGCGGCTTGATGAGAGTCTTTGCCTACTGCACAGCAAGCGCGCGGCGGGCGGTGAGTGCGGCGACCGGGGTGTCGCCACTCTCATCGCCGCCGGTGCCGGCGGGGATGTTCGAGCCGCGGTGGCTAGGGGGGCACGATCTGTTGTACTTCCGGCTGCACGGGAAGCCTGGCGCAAAGGTCTGGTACAACGACGCGGGATCCGCGGCGCTGACGGAAGACCAGGTGCTGGCGGCGGACCTTGGCGGAGCGGTGGTGGTCGTGGCGAACTGCTACGGCGACCAGGGCCCGATGGCCCGGGCTCTGTACGCAGCCGGCGCCGCGGCGGTGATCGCCGGGGCTGGGCCTAACTACGCAGCCGTGAGGCGGGTGGTGGGCGCGGATCTGCTGGTGCGGTGGGTGATCCTGGGCCTGCGGATGGGACTGGGTGTTGATCGAGCGTTGAGTCTGGCGCAGATGCGCCTGAAGATGAGCAGTTGGCGCGCGAGCGATCGCGACGCAGCACAGTTTGTGGTGCTAGGGAGGCGAAATGTCGAGGAAAGAGACGTGGTTTAGGGCCGGGCTGGTGGTGGCGGTCGTGATGGCGCTGCTGTTGGGCGCGTTCGCGGTGGCCGAGTCGCGGACCGTGATCCAGGAAATGAGTGCGTCGGGCTATCTGCTGGCGCTGAAGGACGGCACGGGCACGGTGCAGTACAGCGTGACGGATGCCGGTGTGGCGAGCGCTGCAGATTTCTCGGCGACGGACGATCTGATAGCAGCGGATGACGCGACGATCGGGGACGACCTGGTCGTAACCGATGCCGCCGACGTGGGCGGATTGCTGAACTACGGCGCCAACAACATGTATCCGCTGGGCTATGGCACATCGGGCCAGGAGATCGTCTGCGCGACAACTACGATCACCGGCGAGAATCAGGCCGTGACCGTGTCGGGCATCACGACGGTGACCCACGGCTTCGCGTGGTTGATCACGGATCCTGGGACCGGTGACGGCGATCCGTATATGGTGACAACGGATGCAGCGCCCGGAAACGGCACGATTGTGGTCAATGTATGGCAGGATTCCGCTACCGCCGCGAGCTCGGGGGCGGCGATCGGCTACTGTGGTATCGGCGACGAATAGGAGGGTTACTAATGGCCAAGCTATTTATGGTGCGCGTGCGGCCCGACTATCGCTGGCGGATGGCGCGCGTGGCGGGGCGTGAGTTTTCCAAGGCGCCAGAGGTCCTGAACGAGGCGTATGTCAACGACGAGATGCGCGCGTCGGACCTGCTGGTGATCGAGCCGGCGGCCGGCGAGACGGAGCCGGTCAAGAAACCGTCGTCGAGACGTACCTCCAAGAAAGCGCCGTCGAGACGTACCTCCAAGAAAGCGCCGAAGGCGCCCCCGGAGGGTGGCGATGGATAGGCCTGTGCATGTGGCGAATCTTGGGGCCGAGGCCGTTGCGGAGAGCACGCCGTATGTGTTGGTCGACCTATCGGACGTGACCAACT
>Ga0222628_1000272_pt1 | contig 24226 bp, 26 predicted proteins | sample AntAcemetageno95_FD_179860 | JGI IMG/M metagenome (GOLD analysis project Ga0222628, IMG submission 179860) | Saline water microbial communities from Ace Lake, Antarctica - #95 | ecosystem: Environmental > Aquatic > Non-marine Saline and Alkaline > Saline | place: Antarctica: Ace Lake | collected...
AAAAAGATAAACAAAAAGATCACTTATAGAACTTTCCAAAGTGATCTCGGTATAACTTTTATTCTAGAATCTGTCGATAAGAACTATTATTTTAATAAAGTTATCAACTAAATGCACCAAACGTCAGCTTTTTTTTAAAGCTTTTTTTATAAAAATTCCCTTATCAAGTGTTTTTTTAAAGAGCAACTTCCTTTTTTATCGATTTTATAATAAATCGAATAAACAAGAGTATCACAATAACAAAACTAGTACTTATTGCAATCCATTTAATAATGGATGACCCTATTAACAAATATCCAAAGATGTCCAGTCTTGTTGGGTACAACAACATAACTATTGTAGCATTGATATTCTCCATAAAATCGAATAAAACAGCTATAACAGGAATATAAAGTACTTTATATCCAGTTCTAGAGTTGCTTCGTCTTGAAAGGTAAGCGATTGAAGTTATTAAGAATAGTGTGTATATAACTGGCCATACAACATCAAAAGTCCATCTCATTGTGACGTAAAACATTCTGCCACTTCTTCCATAACTATTGACGATACTAAATAGCTTTTCTATGTCAAAATCAAAACTAGTGTCTGGACTATCAACAACTCCAATCACTCTAGTTGTTAAAGCTGAAACATATGGTAATGCTAATGAAGTAAATATAATGAAAATAACAAGAAAAATGACTACTTGTTTTGTTGATACATTATCATAAATATATTGTAGCTTTTTCTTCATTATTCATCTCTCCTTAACAATTCATTATTGGTTCTCTAAATCCAATTATATCATAATAAAAAGAGAAGACATATGTCCCATTTTTTTATAGACTATAGTACATTTCAAATTCTATTGGGTGAGGCATTTTACTTACCAATAAATATTCTTCCTTGATACGTTTAATATGATTTTTAATTGCATTTTCTGTAAATACATTTCCTTTTAGTAAAAATTCATAATCATTTTCAAGTTCTTTTGCAGCATCCATTAAAGAAGTAGGAAGTGTTTTGATCTTTTTTTGTTCTATTTCACTTAAATTAAATAAGTTGAAATCATATGGACCGACTCCTAGTTTCGATGGATCAATTTTGTTAATAACACCATCAAACGCAGCCATCATGATTGCTGAATAGGCTAAATAAGGATTTGCAGTTGCATCAGGACTTCTTAACTCAAATCGTTTTTCATCTTCTTGAATAGTATAACCTGGTATACGTATTACAGCTGAACGATTTGCAGTTGCGTAACCGATTGTAACAGGTGCTTCAAACCCCGGAACTAAACGTTTATAAGAATTTGTTGATGGATTAGTAATCGCTGTAATTGCTTTTGCATGTTTTAAGATACCGCCTATCATATAATGAGCAATATTACTTAAGTCAGCATAATTACCTTTTTCAAACATAATGTATTTTTCATCTTTTTTAAGTTGAATATGCACATGCATTCCACTTCCACATTCATCGACAAATGGTTTTGGCATAAAAGTAACACTTTTACGCATTTTAAAAGCTACAAGATTTAGTAAATTCTTCATTTTCATCGTACGATCTGCCATTTCTTTTACTCCAGCAAAGTTTACTTCAATTTCGACTTGTCCGGGTCCACCGTTTTCACTATGATGATATTTAATAGGTATATTAATTTTTTCTGCTTCAATACTTACTTGAGTTCTAAATTCATAACTTCCATCCCATGGTGAGTCAACATGATAACCCCCGTGGTTAGGGACAGTATAACCGATGTTTTTATAGGAATCATCACTACTATTCCAGTTTGCTTGTAAACTATCTAATTTTACTTCCATATGTTGGTTTGTATTTTTAAATGAAACATGATCCAATACGAAAAATTCGAATTCCGGACCTAATAAGCAAGTATCTGCAATACCTTTATCTTTCATATATAGTTCTGTTTTTTCTGCGATGAACCTTGGATCATCTTCAAAACGGAAAAGCTTATCTCCTCTAATAACGTAAATATTAGCTATGACAACGATGGTTTTATGTTCCTTATAGCTATCAATATAACATGAACCAACATCTGGAATCATAACCATATCAGAATTTTCTACTGTTAAGAATCCATAACTTGATCCATCAAACCCAATTCCTTTATCCATAATATCTGGTGATAATTTTTGTGATGTGATAGTAAGCCTATGCCAACGGCCTTTCATATCTACCACTTTTAAGTCGATTATTTCGACATTCTCATTTTGAACGAATTCAATCATTTCATTAATATTTTTAAACATATATACACTCCTTATCTGAATAATATATAAAACGCTTTCACAACGGTATTATATCATAAACGCCATTTTGTGAAAGCTTTTTTTTATTTTTTTCCTTGGTAGAAAATAGTGTGAATATCATTATATGAAATTACCTATAACTTAGTTTGTTGTAACAATCTTAATAGAAAATTTTCTTTATGCCCAACCATAATAAAAGACCTAAACTAAAGAGAGAAAAGGTTTAATAGATATGTGTCTACACCCCTTGAATCTCATTAATTAAGTCTTTACTTTTAAAATAATAAATCTTTGAAGGCATTATAGTTATTTTACTTCTATTAACCTCACCTTTGCCTTTTGTAGTTTTGCATTTCAGATTACCGACTTAAAATTATCAATATTTTTAGTTCAGTCTTCAACAAATAAAACTCTATAATAACCATCATGCTTACTAGAGCTACAATGAATCTTACAAATCTGATATAAATGAAATCCAAAGCGAAATGACCACAATAAACCCTGGTAAAACCATTAACAACATTCCATTAGCCAACGTTGAAAAAAATAAAAACATGGTGTATTGCAGTTTAGATTCGAGTTCATAGTATCTAAAATAGAAAACTATTATTTCAGCAATAACAATTCCTAAAATGGTTAGCAATTGAAATGATAACATTGTAACCATCGGTGAGAATTTGAAAGAGATAAATAAATAGATACCAATTGTGACCATATAAAATAATGAATACTGAAGCCAAAGAAATGGTTGAGAATCAAAATCAAAAAATTTATTGAGCAAAATCTTAATTCCTCCAAAAAGAAAAGACAATAAAAGTAATGCAATTATAATAATCAAAATACCAGTATTAGTGAACATAAAATCCTCCTCCTTACTGATTATCTTATCATAATTATTGGATAAGTAAAATGATTTGACACAAAGACACAAAGGACACAAAGTAATTACTATCCGCAAGGTGAAATTAGATAAATAAAATAGAATGAAGTAAATTTCTAAACATCCAAGTCTTCATCATCTTCGTCATCATAGTCGTCGTCATCGTAATCATCATCTATATCTGAATCAGTTGGAGTACTTGGAGTAGTATAAACTACAATTACTTCATACCCTTCTAAAAATCCTACAATTGGTAATGAAGCACTATGTGGGCTTGATGCAAATACTGTTGTTGCATCAGTTCCACCTATTTGCATACCTTGATGTTGCACATTATCGAATGCGTTTGTTGCATCATAGATTACTCCATCAACAGAAATATATGCAGTTTCTCCATTAGCACCAGTAAATTGTGATAATTCTTCTACAGTGAATACTGGTAGTGTTTCTCGATTTCCTTATGCTTAGGTTTTAAAAGCTTATCTATTCTTTTTTAATTTGATGAATTTGCTCATCCTTAACAATATCTTCTTAAACATCACTGTTAGATTCTATAGTTCCTTCTTCATATATTAAAATTCCATATCTATTCTTATATCCCTTTGAGTTTAAAAAATTCATTGTATGATTTGAAGAGATGCGGTAAATCCAGGTGCGAAAAATGGCTTTTGAAGAATCGTATTTACTAATATTCTTATTTACTTTTAGGAAAATTTCTTGGAGTAGATCTTCAGTTGTTTGATATTGTCCTAAAATATTGTAGACAAATTTGAAGATTTCATTGTGGTATTTCTCCGTTAAGATAGAGAAATGGTCAGTTTTACCATTGAGTATTCTCTCAATAACCTGTTTGTCGGTATCCATTTTGCACATCCTTTCTAAGACTTTTTTTCACACTTATGAAAGGATATATATTAATTGACTCTACAACAAATTCCTCATAATTATTTAAGTGCAAATGCTTCAAATATCTAACATGCTCTTTCAATAATATATACAATTTAATACCAATAAATTCTCCTAAAATCATAAAAAAGATGAAATTTAATTCATCTTTTTACATTTTCGTTTATTATTTGATTAATTTTTACCATAATACCGTTTCACTATCAATTTGATTTTGAATATTCATTTAAAGAAAATTGATTTTAAATAATACTTTACTGAACGAAAAATTTAGGAGGAGAGAGGTATGAAAACGTTCAGTAAAGTTCTATTATCATGTTTTATTACAATTCGTTAATATATTTCACTGTCTCCTCTAATTGGGTTTCAGTGCACAATATGATAATTCCGAAATCTTCATCATTAAATCCAACTACATTTATTCCTCTATTTACAAAATAGTCTGTCAATAGATTATAGTTTGTTTCATCTTCAAGTTTATCATCCCAGATTGTAAATTCAACAATATCAAATATAGGATATTGATCGTCAACAACATAATTAATTTTATCTAGAATTTTCTTTATTTTGTAAACCTCATTGCTCGTTGAATCGATAAGAACTGTATTTTCATCCATATCTATCTTAATTACTTTGTAATTATTTGATTCAAGTTCAGCATTAATTTTTAATTGACAATGGCCACATGACATATTTGTTACAACAATTTTTATCATGTTAATTGCATTGTTGTTTCACAAGTTGGTTCTCCTGCTTCAGTTGAGATTATTTTACTAGACGATAACCCATCTTGTGTGATTGTTAATGTTCCTTCAATATTTCTTGGTAGCCATAAATCAATAAATCCATTGCTCATTGATGTCATGTTTTCAGACAATATTACATTTCCTTCTAAATCAACAAACTCTAAATGGAAACTCTCTTGTTTAAGTTCTCCCCTGCAACCTGTAGCACTATGAAATCCACATGTATGAGTTGAATCAATATACGGTGCAACTGAAAGGTAGAATTCATCATTTGGCATATCCACTGATATTCTAGAATCATCGATGATGACAACTAACTCATCGTCATATACTGACAATCCAAATCCATCAACAACTATGCTTCCATCTCCCACACCTGTTAATATTTCTTTTCCGTTTAATCCATCGAGACCAATACTTGCTAAATCATCTTTTGTTGAGCATGCACTCAATGTTAAAATTACGATCATTGTTGTTACAAATAGAATTATTTTTTTCATTTTATTACTCCTATCATATAAATTTACTTCATATAAACTATACTATCTAAATGTTAAGGAAATATGTAGAATCAAAAAAAGCTTGAATTAACAAGCTTTTAATGCATTCCCATACCACCATGCCAGTCATCTTCATCATTATAATGATCGAATCCTCCATGGTTGTGATAATTAATTTCATTTAAATCAAGAAACTCCATTAAATCAGTCATGAAATCATATCTAACATCATAGTCATCATTTAACTCTTCAATAGTAACAGAGTAATCTACTAGTAATTGATCAATCTTTTCTTGTACTAATACTTGTTCTTCAACTGTTAGGTCTTCTAACATATGTTCTAAAAAATCACCATCATCATGACAATATCCTCCACCCATGTGTCCATAATAGCTGTCTCCATCCATATGGTTGTGATAATCAATTTCATTTAAATCAAGAAATTCCATTAAATCAATCATGAAATCATATCTAACCTCGTATTCATTATTTAATTCTTCAAGTGTAATATCGTAATCTATAAGTAATTGATCAATCTTTTCTTGTACTAACACTTGTTCTTCAACTGTTAGATCTTCTAACATATGTTCTAAAAAATCATCATCATCATTATGCCAATATTCTCCTCCCATATGTCCATAATAGCTGTCACCATCCATATGCTCATAATATCCGTCTCCATCATTTGGAAACATTTCAGTTGTAGCTAGTTTATCTACTCCAAAACCTAAACCAGCACCTGTTAATAATACTAAACCAATTTTAATAATCATTATTTATTCTCCTTTAGGGTAGTTTTTAATTCTTGATATTCTTCAATATTTATTTCACCTTTAGCAAGTCTTTCATCTAGGTGATTATCTGTACTTCTTTTTTGGAAAGAGTTCAAGTTAACATTACCACCTAGTAGTAAATACAACGCAACTCCAATTATAACAAACCATAAAATCATCATAAAATCACCTTCTCTCTTATACTACAACTTTGACTATGACATGATGAACATTTCTCAATCTCAAGATCACGACATTCTTCTGGGATTTCTGTTCTCCCATTTATTATAGTTACTCCAAAGAATAGTAAAATTAGAGTGCCCACAATTACAATACCAATCATTTTGAGTTGATAACTCCTCTAACCTTTTGGTACTCCTCAATAGATATTTCACCTTTTGAAAGTCGTTCATCTAAAATTGTCAAAGAGTCATTTCTAGATTCTGTTTTCTTCTTCACCAACAATATCGTTCCGATAATTATTATCGAATATGATATAAACACTAGGATTGCATTGAGATAATACGAGAATCCTGAATAGTTATCATAGTAACCATAATGATGACTCATCATCCCATAACTATAACCATAATCTGTGAATAAATAGTTATAAAACAGATATCCAACTGAAATACTTATTAAAAAATAAATTAATCCTTTTTTTGTTTTCATTTTTATCACCCAATTAGATTGTATACAATAAATATTAAAGAAATGTGAAGATTACAAATTAATTGTAAACTTCACATTTTCATTTAAAATATCTAATTTGATTGAGCCATTTACAGAATCTAATAGCAGTCTGCACAGATACAATCCAAATCCTTTTCCGTAATTATTGTCAGCATTACTTAATGTGCCTCTAAACCCTTTCTTAAAAATGTTATCAGGATCTATATCGTTTATATTTGATGGTTTCGAAATAAACTCAATATATATTTTGTCCTCAGTTTTTACATTCACTTCAAATACTGACTCAGCAACCGAGTAGTAGTATGCATTAGATATTAAGTTGTCAATTAGTCGTATAAAATCTTTCTCAGTCCATTTAAAGTAAATGTTTGAGGAAATATTTTTCACAATTGAAATTTTCTTATTACTAAAAATTGGAAAATACTCATCAATCTTTTTAGTTAAAATATTTGAAAGATCAATCTTTTTATTACTTTGTCTCTTATTATCTTCAATAATGTCATTAAGAAGATTGTTTATCCTAATAGCAGCATCAAATGATGTTTTTGCTTCTTTCTCACTTATTTTAACGTTTTTAATGATCCTCTCAAAATAAGAATATATGACTGTCAATGGTGTCTTGATGTCATGAGCTAATCCCTTCATATTCATTGATTTTTGTTCTGTAAGTAAATCAATATTTTCTAAATACTTTGTAATTATTTCATGAATATGTTCGAATTCTATGTAGTTGAATTTGCTTTCGTCAACTTTTTCACTGTTAATTAGTTTAAGTACATTGCTAATGTCTTGATCAATTTCCTTAGAACTAAGTTTATTGATTCTTAATAAAATAACCAGAGCGAGTATATATATGATTAGCAATGATAAATTTACATAGATTGTATTATTTTCAATGGCATTTACAGTAATACTATCTGTGTTATCAATAAATACTGTGAAATTGCCTTTCAATGTTTCAATCTGATACTGACTTGTATATAAATGAGCTACATTAGAAGAAAACAGCATGTTTTGGCTATCATCCAATACTTCAATGTCAACTTTATGGATATGAGTATAGTGTTCTACATATTCTAAAGCAAGTTCAACATCATTTTCATTTATGAGATGAGTAGTTAACTGTAGAAATGAGGTATTCTCTTCATCTACTTTGTTAATAAGATAATTATTATTGATAAAATATAGTGAAATATTGATTACAAGGAACACAATAGTAATTATGACAGTTAAAACTAAAATATTTTTCTTGAATTTTTGATTGATAGACTTATTCATCTATATCACCTATAAAAGAATATCCTAACCCATACACTGTTTTAATTAATTTTTTAGTATAAACCTTATTGATTTTTTTTCGAATATTTCTAATATGTACATCAATCACCCTATCAAAAACCTCATCATCGAAGGTATATAGTACATTTAAAAATTGCTCTCTTGTGATCACTTTATTATTTTCTTGAATTAGTAGACGTAGCATTTGATATTCTACACTCGTTAAAGAGACAATCTCGTTATTAATCATTATTTGTGTTTTTCCTTCTTGAAAAACAATCTCTTTTTTGTTAAATGTAGTAATATTCTCTTTAAAGTCTTTTTTGATGAATAGGTTTTCTAACTTGATAATAACCTCTTCTTCCAAAAATGGTTTAAATAAATAATCGTCTGCACCCATTTTTAATCCGTCTAGTTTATCTGGATTTGTAGTCTTTGCAGATATTATTATAATATGCACATTGGAATCTTTCCTAATTTCCTGGATAAATTCTTCACCAGACATGATCGGCAACATCAGATCCGTTAGGATACAATCAATGTGGTTTTCTTTAAAATCTTTAAGCGCATCAAACGCGTTGAAAGAAGGAAATACAATGTATCCTTCTTTTAGTAGTATGTTTTGTAATATAGAATTAATATCTTTATTGTCTTCCAAAACAATAATATTCCTCATAGTATCACCTCTTATTTACTAGGTTTAAATCTTTTCAACCTTAATGCATTTAGTAATACAGATATTGAACTGAAACTCATGGCCGCTGCTGCGAACATTGGATTTAGTTTAGGCCCACCAAATGCAAATAGTAAACCAGCTGCTAAAGGGATTCCTGCAGAATTATATGCAAATGCCCAAAATAGATTTTGTTTAATGTTTCTAATGGTACTTTTTGATAATTCCAATGCAGTTACAACATCTAGAATATCACTTCTCATTAATACTATATCTGCAGATTCCATCGCTACATCTGTTCCAGAACCTATCGCAATTCCTACGTCTGCTTGAGCAAGTGCTGGTGCATCATTAATTCCATCTCCTACCATCGCTACAGACATACCCAGTTCTTGAAGTTTTTTCACTTCTGCAGCTTTGTCTTCTGGTAATACTTCTGCTAACACTTGATCAATTCCTACTTGTTTACTTATTGCAAGCGCTGTACGTTTATTATCACCAGTGATCATGTAAACTTTGATTCCTAAATTATGAATTTTTGCTATTGCTTCTTTTGAAGTTGCTTTTATTATGTCAGCAACTGCAATAATACCTAAAAGTTTATTGTCATTCGACAGAAACATTGGTGTTTTCCCTTGTTCAGCAAGTTCAATAGATTTGCTATACAATGTTTTTATTTGGACTTCTTTATCCTTCATTAATTTCTCATTACCTAAATAGTATGTTTTTCCTTCAATTACAAATTCAATACCTCTACCTGGTAATGCATTGAAAGATTCAAGTTCTTTTAATTCTAATTTTTGTGCTTTAGCACCTCTTACTATTGCTTCTCCAAGAGGGTGTTCAGACTTAAGTTCAGCCGATGCCGCAATCAGTAAAACATCGTCTTTCTTAGTGCCTTTTGACACTATCACATCTGTAACTTCTGGTCTACCTTCAGTAATAGTCCCTGTTTTATCAAAAATGATAGCATTTATTTTATGTGCTGTTTCTAAAGCTACACCACTTTTTATTAATACACCATTTTCTGCACCTTTACCAGTTCCAACCATTATTGCAGTCGGAGTAGCTAATCCAAGTGCACATGGACATGCGATTACTAACACAGCAATAAATATTGTTAATGAAAATACAGAAGTTTCTCCAGATATATACCATGCTAACCCTGATATTACAGCAATCCCTAATACTATTGGAACAAAGTATCCACTAATAACGTCTGCAAGTTTTGCTATTGGAGCTTTTGATCCTTGAGCATCTTCAACAAGTTTGATTATTTGTGCTAATACAGTGTCTCCACCGACTTTAGTAGCTTCAAATTCAATAGATCCTGTCTTATTAATACTTGCACCAACTACTTTATCACCAATGCTTTTGTCTACTGGTAAACTTTCACCAGTAATCATTGATTCATCTATAGCTGTAAAGCCTTTAACGACTTTTCCATCAACTGGAACTTTTTGTCCAGGTTTAACTAAAACAATATCTCCAACTTGAACTTGATCGATATCAACCTCAACTTGTTTTCCATTTACTATTATAATTGCAGTTTTTGGTGAAAGTCCCATTAATTTCTTAATAGCTTCCGATGTTTTTCCTTTTGCTATTGATTCTAAATATTTCCCTAATAAGATTAATGTTATGATAACTCCTGCAGTTTCAAAATATAGATCATTTACAAATTTAGACGCAGTAGCCTCATCGCCTGTTGCAATCATAATTACAGCATAAATTCCATATAGAATTGCTGCACTAGTACCTAAAGCAATTAATGAATCCATATTTGGTCTTCGTTTATACAAAGCTTTATACCCTACAGTATAAAATTTATACCCTGCAATCACCGGAGGAATTACTAGCACTAATTGAATTAGTCCAAAATTAAGAGCATTATATTCTGCATCTATAATCTTCGGTATTGGCAACCCCAGCATATGTCCCATAGCTAAATATAATAATGGAATCGAGAAAATTGCCGAAGTTAGGAATTTTTTCCATAAAAGTTTCATTGCTTTTTCTTTTCTTTCTTTATCTTCATCATATTGATTTCCCGAAGTAGATTTAAGTGGTTCATACCCACTATCTTTAATTACTTTATATATTCCATCAATAGCGATAATTGTTGGGTCATAACTGATTTTTGCAGATTCTGTAGCGAAATTCACACTTACATTTTCTACTCCTTCAGTACTGTTTAAAGATTTCTCTATTGTATTAACACATGTTGCACATGTCATTCCAGCGATTTTTATAGTTACTGATTTGAAGTCTTCTTTTAATTTAGCTTTATAGCCTGCATCTGACACTGCTTTAATTACATCATTTGTTAAATCATCATCAAACTCAACAAACATTCTTTCTGTAGTTAAATTTACAGATACATTACTTGCTCCTTCAATTTTACTTACGCTTTTTTCTACATTTCTAACACAACTTGCGCATGTCATTCCTTCTATTTGATATGTCTTTTTCATTTGCTTTCCTCATTTCTAAATGCATGACAAACATAAATGTTGTCATCTTTCACTTCTTCATGTTTTATATATTCTTTATAATCATCCATTAATACTTCTTCTACATTTAACAAATCTTTTATGTGAATAATTAAATTAGTATTGCTTAGGAAATTATTAGTTATTGAATAGAATCCTCTTTGTTTATGTCTTCTAACTTCAACTATTCCAGAGTCTTTCAAACTAATTAAATTCTTTGATATATTTACTTGTTTAATGAGTGTAATCTCTTCAAGTTCACAAACACAAAGCTCTCCGTTTAACAATAAACTTACAAGCCTTAATTTTGTAGTATTACTTATACTCTTTAAAAATTCTAAACTCTTCATAAACAAAACCTCCTCGTGTAGCTTATATTATCACTTTGTTATATTCCTTGCAAAGCATATACAAGTTTTTACAATGTAGTTCTTTACTTTTAATATAACTGATTTTCATTCTATCTTTTGAATAAGGCCATATTTTTGTCTTTCATAGAGTGTTGTTTTGTATTGAGCTACAACATATTAGTTAACTTTTGCTTTTAATTTCAAAAAGAAGTGTTCACCAACAAATATTAGTAATATAAAGATTGCTGAAACAATAACAACAAGTATATCAGTAGAGACTTTTATCCAAAGGAATGCCCCAAGTACAATTGCATCAAACAATAATGCTGTTATCAAAATGATTGGGTTGGCTCCTACCTTTTTTCGCAAGTGTCTTAATACTCCCCAATGGATAATCATATCCATGATCAAATATAGGATTGCACCCATTGAAGCAATCCTGCTTAAATCAAACAATATTGTTAAACCAATAGCAACAACTACAGCGTAAACAAGTGTGTGTTTCTGAATGCTACCCGGCATACCAAAGTGTTTATGTGGAATAAGTTGCATATCTGTTAGCATAGCAAGCATTCTAGAAACAGCAAACACACTTGCTATGATTCCGGAGATAGTAGCTATAATTGCAATTACTACCGTAAATACAAGTCCAAATCCTCCAAAAGCAGGTTTTGCGGCTTCAGCAAGAGCGTAATCTTTTGCACTAATAATCTCAGTTATAGACAAGCTGCTTGAAACAGCCCAAGATACAACTAAATACATAATTAAACTAATCGATATTGATATAATAATAGCTCTTCCGACATTTTTTTTAGGATTGACAATTTCAGAACCGCTATTTGTGATAGTGGTGAATCCTTTGAAAGCAAGGATTGTAAGAGCAACTGCTGCAATATAACTAACATATGTAGGATTGACAGTATTCCCTACTGATGCTGCTGGTTCAAACGAGAATCCAGTAATCCATAACACCCCAATCGCAAAAACAGATAACCCCCCAATTTTTAACAAAGATGCGATAGACGTAAAGGACTGAATAAAACGATTACCTGATATATTTATAATAAAGGCTATTATCAGCAAACCGACACCCAATAATGGAACAAGAAAACTCATTTGATTAATATCAAACAACTGTAATGTATATGTTCCAAATGTTTTTGCAACCAAGCTTTGATTAATAATCATTGAAAATGCCATTAGAAGTGAGGCTGAAGCAGTTATAGTGCTTTTGCCATAGGCTTTCACCAAAAACATACCAATTCCACCTGCAGAGGGGAATTCATTACTTAATTTTATATACGAATAAGCACTAAATGCAGTAACAATTCCACCGACAATAAAGATTAGAGGAAATATAGACCCTGCAAGTTCAGCAACTTGCCCAACAAGAGCAAAAATTCCAGCGCTTATCATTACACCGATACCTAACCCTACAGCACCAATGAGTGATATACTATTTTTCTTATACATAGGAGAGTGATTATTTTCCACAGTTTAACCAACTTTCTATTTCATTTTTACTTGTAATTTCATTTAGAATTGTCTTAAATATCTTTAATTTAAAGACCTTCTCTCATATTCTAACTATAGAATACAATGCAATTATTAAGGAAATATGTAGCATACATAAAGCATATTGAAGTTTCTTATATAAAAGGATCTATCTTGTTTGGGTAGTACCAAATAATATATGTTTCGTATTCTATTAGACCATTTCAGATATGGCTCATTGTTGTCAATTATAAATAATAATTATTTAGTCTTTACTTAATTTATACTTAGAATATAATATGACAAAAGATTGTAATATTTAAATAGATTATTAAAAACTCGGTTGAAATATTAAATTAAAGTTAACATACTGCCAATCTGTTTGATTTAAACATCATTACAAATTAGAATTGACTTATAAAATTGTTGAATTTTTATTCGTTAGGAGCTAGCTATGAGAAAGAAATACAGTGCAAAAATGATTATATCAATATTAATTATGATATCAGTAGTACTATCTACTGCTACTTTTGCGTATTGGGCTTCTGAAGTAGAAGGGACTGATCAAACTGTGCAAAGTTCTTTAAATATCGGTTCTGCTAAAGCAGTTGAAACGATGATTTCTATTTCACCAGACACACTATCTCCCTATGGATATCTAGTACCTACGAGCCAATTAGAAAATAGTATAGGCCTTTGCACTGATACAATTGATTTTACTTATCTAGTCACATGGATTGAACAACAAGATGTTACACAAATAAATGGAGAAAATATCATTGGTGCTGTTGCAATTGATATTAACTATGAGATATATGCTGAAGATAGCTTAACACCGTTAGATAAAGAATTATACACTAATATATACGATTTAATTACGATAATTGAATATGAATCAAACCCATCAGAATTATTATTGAACGCAAACAATCTTGAGATTTTTGGGTTTACTGCTTCTTTAAATGAACCCGAAAACAAAACAGAATATGAGATAATTACTAAAAGTACAATACTTTTCTATTTTGAGTTTACAATACTTAGTGCTAGTGGTAGTACAGAACCATTAACTATTTACGGGGATACCTTTTCAGAAATCACACCAAACATTATTAGTGATATTCAGGACAATTTCGAAGAATACGGTTCTTATGGTAGAACATGGGGAGACTATAGATATACAGATTTAGGATTGGAAACAGAAACTTGGAAAACAGCTATACTACATATATATTATACTCCTTCAGGAAGCAGTTTATCTTTAAGCCCTGAGGATGGATATGAATTTACAGTATATAATACAGCTGGTGATGAGTTTTCTATGAAGGCAGCATATAACTGGAATATCATTTATAGTGATCTTGACGGGAATTGGTATTTTCACACAATATCAGCTGAAAATGAAGTTGATATAAGTACACTTGTGGTGGAAGCTATTTAGATAAAGACAAACTTTTTAATTTTAAAATGATGTTAGGGTATGAAAACATTTAATAAGAAAATTGAATATGTTGCGTATCTAGTAATTCTTTTGAAAGTTTAAAATAAAACACGTTGTAAAGAAATTTGATTGTCTTTTTTGATGCGGGGGTGGATTGATAATTCATGTCTCACAAGTGTTAGGGTTATAGTTATTATATTTGTAATAGTATTTCTAATAATATATAATTAAAACAGGGTTATTTACAGGTGATAACTATGGAAATACTAATTTATATTATTGGTGGTATCTTGGCAGGTATTGCTACAGGTTTAATAGGATTGAGTGCTGCAACTATTATAGCTCCTCTTTTCGCTACTTATTTAGGTATGCCAATATATACTGCGATAGGTATAGCACTTGCTAGTGATGTATTCGCAAGTGCCATTAGTACGTTTAATTATTATAAACATAAACATATAAAAATTAAGAAAGCAATGCTGTTTGCAGTAATAGTTATTCTGTTTACTATTTTAGGGAGCTATTTATCAAAAGACATGAATGAATTCAACTTGAATGGAATAATCAACTTTATAGTCTTATTTCTTGGATTAAGATTTATTATATATCCTGTGAAAAGTAATGAAAATTCACTAGCGAAAAACAAAGGTAAAATGATACTACTCAAGACTTTATTTTTTGGAGTTTTGATTGGAATGATAAATGGATATTTTGGAGCTGGTGGAGGGTTATCAATGCTAGCAGTTCTTACTATCATATTTATGTATGATATAAAAACTGCAGTTGGTACAAGTGTAATGATTATGACTGTTACAGCATTTGTTGGAGCAAGTAGTCATATTGTTATTGGTGGAACAAACTGGACAGCATTATTCATTACTGCTTTCTCGGCATTAATTGGAGCGAATATAGCAAGTAAATATGCAAACAAGATAAATGAAATACTTCTCAACAGAATAATCGGAGCACTTCTAATACTTTATGGTATATCGTTAGTTTTGGTTTACTATCTATAAAAAATATCTTCTCAAATTTGAGAAGATGTTTTTTTATATTAAGAATATTACTCCTAATAATAGTCCTAAGAAGGTTCCAACAGCATAACCGATTGATCCAATTATTAATCCTGGAGCAGTTAAACTATCATTTTTAATTTGTTTTGTTATTGCGGGAACAAATGCTGGACCGTAAACCCCTGCGGTTAAAGTAACCATAGTGCAGTCTGCATCAATCTTCAAAAAATAGCTTATTATAGTATGAAGGATAAATATACCTACAGTTATGATTCCATAAAGCACTAGTATGTTTCCAAATAAGCCCTCTAGTCTTGAAAAATCCAAACTAGAAGCTAGTGCAAAACTAAATACTAATATAAAATATTGTCCTACAATACTCATGCCTTTAGTTTCTCTAATTTTCTTATTAAATGAACCAACAATACCTAAAACAGTAACTGTGATCATTAATGAAGGAACTAAAATATCAATCATTGTTCCATCGACACTACCGAGAGCTATCCATATAACAATTCCAACAATTGCACCAACAATTGAAATCATAAATGCTAAAAGCATCGTCATGAGTAATTTATAATTAATAACAAATTCTCTTATGTTTAATTCATCAACATTTTCTATTTCTATTTTTTTATTTGAGTAAATCTTATTATCAGACTTTAAAAACTTGGATAATAGTGGTTTACAAAGTAGTAATAAAAACAAATAGAATATTGCTCCAATAATCATATCAGATAAATTGGCAATACCAATTACTTCAGTTTGTAATCTATAAATATTTGCAAGTGCATTTAAATTAGGAGTTCCCCCAGTGTATAAAGCAATAGCCATACTACTTAGTTCAGCACCATTAATAATAGTTCTACCGTATATGTAAAACGCTAATGAAGTTACAATAATTGCAGATATGATTAATGATCCAAATGACATTAATGTGGTTTTTGAGAGTTTTTTTGCTTCAAGTAAATTTGCACTGAACAATAATAAAGGTATTGCAATCGCAATAGCAGCGTGACTACCAATTTCGCCTACATCAGTATTTAGGGAAAAATCAACGCCTATTTTGTTTAATGCAAATATAATCAATGCAACTAATATCCCAAAAAAGTATGAGCTTCCAATTGTTCCAATCCATTTAGTCAAAGGAAAGTTAGAATACCTAATAATTAGAAAAGGAATAATAAAAATCATCGATACTTGTAATAAAATAATGATCATTTATGTATCTCCTTTCCATATAAACGATAAATCTTTGTAATCTCTCCACCGAATTTTCTAAAAGCATTGATTGGCTTATGATTATCTTCCATCATAGTTCCAGCCTCAAAATCAGTTATCCCGGCTTCGACAAAATCATCAAAAATAACTTTAAACATATGTCCGATTAATCCACTATTTTGATATTCTGGAACGATATATTGTAATTGTCCCCTAGCTTTGGTTATTCTTCTTTTATAAAATAGAATTTTTAAAGGTTGAATTCTGCCTTTTGTTTTCTTAAAAACTTGATTAAAGTCAGGAATAACTAAACAAAACCCTATTGGTTTGTTTGTTTTATTTTCTCTAGCTATTTTAACAAACTTTGGATTTAATAGTGTTTTCATTTTTCTTGCAGTATCCGCAATCAGTTCCATATTTGGAGCATCTTGATAGATTACTTCATTAGTAGCTAATTTCAATATTTGCTCAACATCTTTTAAATCTTTTTCTAGATTTTTATAACTAAAACTATCAATTCTAACATCATGACCTCTTTGGAAAAATTTGCTGAGAGTATTTAGTCTTTTTCTAGATTTATCATTAACATTAGCATTAATCAATACGGTATCAATAGCTTTAGTATAACCATGTTTTTCTAACAATGTAGAATAATAATCATAATTATAAGAAGTGAATATTGAAGGATCAACATTGAAACCTTGAACCATAATACCGCGTCTTGTATCTGGATCAAAAGGACTGAAAGTACCTTCGCTATAGTTGATGTTATTCTTCTTCATATCTTCTTCCATATAATTAAACAATTCATACACTACATTTTGATCATTGATTGCATCAAAGTAAGAGTAGTAACATATTTTCTTTTGCTTTTTTTTGCTGAAATCATATGTAAATAATAATCTACCTACAACTTTTTTATCTTTCATACTTAAGATTGCCTTATAAGATTTCTTATTAACAACAATATCGAATATTTCTTTTTTCTGAACATAAAAAATCGGATAGATATAATTTTTATCATTTTTATACAAATCTTTTATAAAAAAAACGAAGTCTCTTACATTTTTTGTGTTCTTAACTTCTAGTATCATAAAAACACCGCCTTATAGAATCTAATGCTATTATAACATATCAAAACTTGATACAGAATATATTAAATTGTTATTAAAAACCTAGACATTTTTTTCTTTAATTGGGATTCATAGATATAATTCTTATGGATCGATTTAGGTGGAGTAATCATCAACAACTAATTAAAGTTATAAAAGTGAAATATAAAGATTTTATGTTATTATATATTATATGAAGGTGATAAATATGAAAAAAAGACTAGAAATAATGGGTTGGATAGCATTCTCGGTAGGAAGTTTGTTTTTTTTATTTGATAATATAAGACGATTGAACGTTGTCGGTTCAATTGGAAGTGCAATCTTTTTTATCGGTTGTATATTTTTTATTATTAGCGAAAAATAGGAATGTATTCAATAGTATTCTATGACTTGTTACAGTAAACGATTGAAAATTAATGTGTCAATGTCCAATTCCGCCCGAAGACAACATCTACATCTTATCTAAGTCTTTTTAAGACTTTTTTATTTGCGCTTTTTCACTTTTCTTAATTTTTTCTATATTTTGGTTTTAGAACAAAGTTGATGTTTTTCATTTTTTTAATTACTTTATTTTTATCACTTTTTGGCGATTTTAGTTTTATATTGCCCCTAATACTATTTATTTTGGCAATTGTAATAAGACTTGCTCGTTTTTTAACTAGAGATTAAGTTACAGTTTAAAATGTTTCATGAGCCGTATATGACCTGTTATTTATAATAATCTATGATATAATAATAATGGAGGTGGTATAATGACAATCATTTTATGTTGCACTAAAGAACAAAGCACTCAATTCAAAGAAGAACTATGTAAATACAACCATAAAGTCATTGAATCAAAATGCGACAAATTAGAAGAAAGTATGCCAGTTGTTATGACAATACCAGATGGAACTTTTTATGGTCGTGTTACTCCCGATAGAATTCTTGAAGTTATAGTTGATACTGCAGGTGATTTGAAAATTCAGACCGCAAGGCTGTACGACGTTGAGATGGAGAAATACTTTTCTGAAGCAGTATACCGCGCGTCAGTTTTTTCATTCTACAAACAAATTAATCAACTAGTGAAGTGGGACAAAGAAAACATTATTAAGAATTTTGAACAATTTTGTAAAACACAAACATTATCAAATACTCAAATTATTGATTCATTAAAAATGGCTTTAATAAAAACAACAAGAGGTCCAGGATTAACTGAATTATTAGAGGCATTCGGGAAAAAAGAAGTATGTTCTCGCATTGAGAACTATTTAGAAAAATACAAATATCGTTTTTAATAAAACTACAACAAAAAGCTAGCTTATAATAAAGTAACCCCATTTAGTGGACACATAAAAAAAGACACTTTCATATTAAAATAAATATGGAGGTGTTTTTATTGTGTGCCTGGCATGGCATTAATGAATTTGTTCATTACAAAAATGTTAGATAAATATCAAACATATATCAATATATTACTTTTGTAAGTGTTTTCATGAATATATCTGTTCTCAATATGAGTGTTTCCTATTGTCTTTACATGGCCCTTTATTCCGAAACTGCATCAAAAAAACAATCAAAATTAATTGATTGTCTCTCATTTTATTCAATAATATTCACATATCTTATTTTGACTTGCGTATTGCCTGATGAGTCCTCAACACTGTATGTGATTTGGTATTCTCCTAAAGTACTGGTATTAACAGTACCTCCTACAGTAATTGACAAAGTTTCTCCTGAATTATCTGTAACTGTTGCTCCTGTATTAGTCCAAGATTCACCAAGTTTTATAGTATCTATCCCTGAATTAAGTGTGATTACTGGTGGAGTTTGATCAACTACAATAACATATCTTACTTCACTGTATGAAATATCTTGATGAGTTAATGTATATTCTACTTCATATAATCCTAGAACTGTTATATCCACAGTTCCATTTGTATCCACGTCTACCACTATGTTTTCGTATTCCAACCAAGCACCAGCATCTTCCCATGAAGTATTAATCTCAACAGTGTCTTGTCCTTCACCAATCATAAAGATCCTTTCACTATTTTTTGTAGGATTACAAGCTGATAAAGTTATAAGTAACATCAATAGTGCTATCATTATGTATTTTCTCATAAGTAAAGACCTTCTTCCTCTTTACGATAGTACAGTGTTAGCTTAGCATTATCATCATGAACGAACACATAACGTTTATGTGTATACTCAGCCTCTCCAATTGTGTAAGAATAAGTTATCGTATATATTCCAGCAACTGATGTATTAACATCATTTACTTTTTCTGTACAATCAAATTGCTCTGAACCAACAAATATTTGACAAGTTCCATCGATATACGTTTCTCCAACTTTAATTGAAGTATTTGCATCTCCTAGAACAAATTCAGGTTCAGTGCTAACTACATTAACGATTCTTGTAATTACTGTTTCATTCAGTCCTTCATCCGTAATTGTATATGTAATAACATATCTACCAGCTAAAGAAGTATCTACTTCTCCACTAATAACTTGTTCATATTCTGTTCGTCCAATAACAGTAACTCCTTGTTCAATATAAACATCTCCTACTTCAATTGTATCAAGAGAACTATTCAAAGTTACATTCAGTGCTAGATTTAAGTTGAAATTGCTTGTGATTGAGTTTGGTAACGGGTTAGATGAAAAACAATTAACAATCCCAGCACAATCTCTCCAATCTGTTCCGTCACCTAGTTGTCCAGCCCAATTATATCCCCAGGTAAAGATTCTTCCTTCGTTTGTTATTGCTGAAGAATGAGCATATCCTAATTTTACTTCGATTATTGTTTCTCCTGTACTTAATGTAAAATTACTTGTTATTTCTACTGGTGTACTATGTAAAGAGATATCGTTTGATCCATCTCCTAATTGGCCATTAAAATTTTCACCCCAGGTGAAGACTCTTCCTTCATATGTTATTGCTGAAGAATGAAAACCTCCTAAACTAACTTCAGTTATTGTTTCTCCTATATTTAATCTGAAATTATTAGTTATTTCTGTTGGAAGACTTCTATTTATTGTTGTTCCATCTCCTAGTTGTCCGTTAGCATTATATCCCCATGTAAAGACTCTTCCTTCATTCGTGATTGCTGAGGAATACTCATATCCCAATGAGACAGTCGTGATTGTTTCTCCTGCATTTAAACTGAAATTATTTGTTATTTCTGTTGGTAAACTTCTATTTATTGTTGTTCCGTCTCCAATTCCTCCATATACATTCCATCCCCAAGTGAGAATTCTTCCTTCACTTGTGATTACTAAGGAATGAGAATATCCTAAAATGACTTCAGTTATTGTTTCTCCTGTATTTAAACTAAAATTGTTTGTTATATCTATCGGACTTAATTCCTTGTCAAAAGTTCCGTTACCTAGTTGTCCATAATCATTATTTCCCCAAGTAAAGACTCTTCCATCACTCGTGATTGCTGAGGAATTAAACCATCCTAAACTAATTCCAGTTATTATTTCTCCTGTATTCAGATCAAAATCACTTGTTATTTCTGTTGGAGAAAATTTAGATGTTGTTGTTCCGTCTCCAAGTTGTCCATTACCATTTAATCCCCAAGTAAAGATTCTTCCTTCACTTGTGATTGCTGAGGAATGATTACCTCCTAAACTAACTTCGGTTATTGTTTCTCCTGTATTTAAATTGAAATTACTTGTTATTTCAATTGGTATTGGATTTTGATCAAGTCCAGCAGATGAACCAGTTCCAAGTTGCCAATAATCATCATCTCCCCAGGTAAATACTCTACCTTCACTTGTGATTGCTACGGAATGTGTACCTCCTAAACTTACTTCAATTATTCTTTCGCCTTTATTTAAACTAATATTACTTGTGTCTCTTACAATTACTGTCCTTGTTACTTCTAGTGCTATATTTCCTCCACTATCTGTTATGTTATATGTAATTATATATGTTCCTAATACTGAACTATCTACTGTGTCTCCTGCTACTATAGCATCTCCAAATGCATTGTAACTATCTGTAAAAGTTGCTCCTCTTTCTATGTAAGTTTCATTGTATTCTACATATACTGTTGAAGCACCATTTAAACTTATTACTGGTAAAGGTGCTCCAATGTCTGTTCCTATTATTTCTGTTGGTATATTTTTATCTATTAATGTTCCATTTCCTAGTCTTCCATTAGCATTCCATCCCCATGTGAAAACTCTTTCTTCTGAGGTAATTGCAGCGGAATGGTAACCTCCTAAACTAACTCCAGTTATTGTTTCTCCTATATTTAAACTGAAATTACTTGTGATTTCTGTTGGTGTATATTTTATAGTTGTTGTTCCGTCTCCTAACATTCCATAAGCATTAATTCCCCATGTGAATACTCTACCTTCTGAGGTGATTGCTGCGGAATGTGTACCTCCTAAATTTACTTCAGTTATTGTTTCTCCTGTATTTAAAATAAAATTACCTGTGATTTCTGTTGGTATATGTCTATCTGTTGTTGTTCCATCTCCAAGTCGGCCATAAGCATTCCAACCCCATGTGAAAATTCTTCCTTCACTTGTGATTGCTGAGGAATGACTTTCTCCTAAATTGAATCCAGTTATTGTTTCTCCTGCATCTAAACTGAAATTATTTGTTATTTCTGTTGGTGTATGTCTGTCTATTATTGTTCCGTCTCCTAGTTGTCCAACACCATTAGATCCCCAAGTGAAAATTCTTCCTTCACTTGTCATTGCTGAAGAATAGTTATTTCCTAAATTTATATCCGTTATTGTTTCTCCTGTATTTAACCCGAAATTACTTGATATATCTATTGGATTTAATTCATCCACAACAGTTCCATTACCTAATTGTCCATTACTATTAGATCCCCAAGTGAATACTCTTCCTTCACTTGTCATTGCTGAAGAATGAGCATTTCCCATATTTACTTCAGTTATTGTTTCTCCATCTAACAAATCAGCAAAATTAATCTGTGTTGGTATATTGTTTTCTATTTCTGTACCATCACCTAATTGTCCTTCATAATTTCTTCCCCAGGTAAATAATCTTCCTTCACTTGTTATTGCTGAAGAATGCCACAATCCTAAATTTACTCCAGTTATTTTTTCTTCTGGATTTAAAATGAAATTACTTGTTATATCTAACGGACTTAATTCATCCGCAAAAGTTCCATTACCTAATTGTCCGTTACTATTCATTCCCCAAGTAAAGATTCTTCCTTCACTTGTTATTGCTGCGGAATGATTACCTCCTAAAATTACATCAGTTATTGTTTCTCCTGTATACAAACTGAAATTCCCAGTATCTTCAATTTCGGCAAAAACAAAATTGATATTTTTAAAAACAAATATTAACATAGAAAATAGCATTGTTACCGTTAAAATTCTAGTAATTTTTTTCATAAAAAACCTCCCTAAATGTTTAGGTAGTGTCAAATTTTCTCTTTTTGCACTACTTTTTTTATATTTTATATTCATCTCTTTTGTATTAAAAAGAGCAAATAATCTCGTGTTATGAACTATCTTATTAAAATTCTATTCAGTATAGCACAACTCTTCGTGAAGGTCTTATAACCAACCTCTTTGTTTCTAATCTTTCTAGAAACTTAAAGGAATACGAAATAAAAACATTCTAGATCTTCACAATTTACCGATTATCCTATTCTTGATTGGTATGTGTCTAAAATTCATCTTTCCATTAAACTTTTGACACTACCAATGTTTATAGGAAGGTGATGCTGTTAAATGATTATTACATCAAATATTTTAATAAACTTATCACAAACAACCTTCCATAGTTGTTTTAATTATACTCTATAATACATAATAATAATACAAAATTCTAGAAGTAAATATTACAAATACTTTTTTTCATAACATAACCCCATTTCATAGTATTTTTCCATAAAAAAAGAAATCAGTAAATGACTTCAAAATTCCCTCTAAATTAATGTAAGATATTATTAGTGCAGTATGATATAATACATATATTAGATATAGCAGGGGTATTCATGAGTATATTATTGATTTTTCCATTTTTACTAGGTATAGGATTCTTAATAATTACTGTTGTTGTGATTGTAAATATTATTAATAATCCAAATATTAATAGCAACAACAAATTATTTTGGATAATATTAATTCTTGTAACAAATATTATAGGACTAATAATTTATTTAGTAGTTCAAGATAAGAATGTATTAAAATAATTAATCAAAAAAAGAATGTTAAATTGGAAGGCACTGAAAAAGTCTATGAGAAATCACAATGTCATTAAGTTAAGAAAAAGAAGATTGATCTTCTCACACATTATTGTGAGGGGGTCTTTTTATTTTGTGTTTTTTTCACTTTTTTTTAGTTTTTTTCATAAAAAGACTTGACAAAGTCTCTAAAATTTGCGGCGCAGCCCCTAGAAGTGTAAATACTTAAAGGAGGCTAT